>Ga0137429_1000160_pt1 | contig 36266 bp, 21 predicted proteins | sample EasRivERMZT736_2_FD_102304 | JGI IMG/M metagenome (GOLD analysis project Ga0137429, IMG submission 102304) | Soil microbial communities from meander-bound floodplain in the East River, Colorado, USA - East River MetaG ERMZT736_2 | ecosystem: Environmental > Terrestrial > Soil > Floodplain ...
AGCGCCCCCTTCGGGATTGTCGATTATGGGGCCAAGCCTAGAGCATTTTAAATAAAACTGTAGCCAGCCAAGCGTTTGTTCGGTAGGGCGACGCTGCGGCGCCGCTTGGCCGCGCAGCAGCGCGGCCCTACCCTCCGCATCGGCCACAGAATTTTTGAAAACGCTATGGCCAAAGGTGTTTCTCTGGAGCTTGGGATTTGGAGCTTGGACTTTCTCCCACTCAGGATTACCACCCAAACTGTAGCAGCGACACTGCCTGGCGTGGGAGTCCGAACCGCAACGTGGCTTGGCCGTCAGCCACACGAATGGTTTCCGTATCTCCCAACGTCGCGAGCTGGCCGGCTTTTTCGAGTTGGGCGTATTGTTCCGGCGTGGGTTGTTGCGGCGAGCCCATGCGCTTCCAGGCGGCGAAAGCGTTGCTGTGGTTCTCGTCGATGCGGAAATGCTGGAGTTTTACGCTGCCATCCGCGAGCGGAAGCTTGTTCAGCGTCAGCGCGACCTCCGCCTCTGGTCCAGGCAAGTCGTCATCGTGATAATGCCAAACCATTACGCAGAGCCTGTTCCTGCCCATGCTCGCGAGCACGGCCACGTCTGGCTTGTTTCGAACTCCGTGACGCGTGATCTCTTCCAGCGGAATAGCCGCGTCACTCTCGGCCGCGAGGCGCTGGCCCGTCATCTTCGCGAACATGCGAAAGACGTTGAGGACGGGCTTGTCGATGCCGTTGCTGGCCAGCGAGCGGAAGCCCGCGAAGTACGGCTGGTCCTCAAACTCGAACGCCCACGTCAGCGCTCCTTCGAGATTGACGCCATGCTTGTGTGCCAGATCGTGTTTGCGCGCGAAGCTGGCGGCGGTGTAACTGGAGTACATGGCGCCGTTGCGGTAGGCCAATTGCGGTCCCTGACAGGCCGCACAGCCTTCGGGATCCGATTCGCCAATGACGATGGGCTTGTCTTTCAGTTCCGGGAATGACGCCACGATGCGGAACCCGTCTTCAATCGTGCGCAGTTGATTGGCGATGCCCATGCGCACATGGCCGTTGGTATGAATCGGCGCGCCCTTGGCATGAAACGCAATAAAGTCCAGCGGCGTTCCAACTTTTCCGGTGGCGAAATTGGTGCCGCGCAGGCAGTGCTCGATAAAATTTCGCGTGAACCTGCCGCCCGAACCCGCCGTGTCGGGACCGCCCACTCGTGCGGTGGGCAACGCGCGGCGCACCGCGTCAATGGCGTAGTCGTGCAACTGGAGAAACTCTGCCGGCGTGCCGCGCCAGTAACCGATGTTCGCTTCGTTCCAGACTTCCCAATACCAGGTCTCCACTTCCGCGCGCCCGTATTTCGCGATGCAATGTCTGGCCCATTGGAAGACCAGTTCGGCCCACTTCACGTAATCCTTCGGCGGATAGGCCCAGCCGGTGTAAATTTCGTCGTAACGCGCGCGCGGCGTCCACTGGTGCTGATACGGCTCCGGCTTGATGGAAAGGTCCTTGGGCATGAAACCAATCTGCACGTAAGGCCGCACGCCGCGTTCGAGATACGTGTCGAAGATGCGGTCCAGAATCGTCCAGTTATAGACGGGCTTGCCATCGGCGTCTTCGCGGTAAGCGCCGGTGGAACCCCACTTCAACGCGGGCGTGCCGTCGCCGGACGTGAGCAGGTTGTGGGCGCGGAAATAGACCTGTTGGGGCCGCAACTCGCCGAGTTCGGCGAGGAGCTTCCGGCCATGCTTCATGCAGGCATAGTTCGGCTCGTCCGCGCCGAAGAAGCGCCAGATGGGCTTCAGTTCACCCGTGGTGTTGGAAGCATCCACCTGAATCGTCACGGGGAAGGTCGTGGCCGCGTTCGCAATCATGGCGACAGCGGTTGCCTGTGCCATGATGCAGACGATCCTGAATCTACGTTTCATTACTTACTTCTTACCACGCCCCGCGCCTCTGCTGCGCGCCCCAACGCGGCGCGCAATTCTTCGCTCATTTCCGCCTTGCCTAACTTCTGACGCTGCATCTCGGCCATACGGCAAAACTATCCACGCCTTGCTGCGCGCGCAATTGCCTTTTCCACGGGTGCCTTTTCCACGGGAATGAGGCGCGGCGCATCTCGCCGCCGCTGCGGACCGGGAATGGTTGCTCCGTCCTGGCGCCTGGCCGCGAGGTGCCGCAAGAAATCGTGGCGGATTTCTGCCGCCGCCGACGTTATGCTTGAGAACATGAGCGAAACCGACCTGGACCTGCTGGCGCGCTACGCCCGGCATCACGCCGAAGATGCCTTCGCAGAAATCGTCCGGCGGCATCTCGATCTCGTGCATTCCGCCGCGCTTCGCCAGGTCCGCTCGCCCCAACTGGCCGAGGAAGTTGCCCAATCCGCCTTCCTCAAGCTGGCCCGTCACGCGCGGCAACTTGCGCCAGGCACTATCGTCAGCGCGTGGCTCTATCAGGTGACGCGCCGCGAGGCCATTGACGTGGTCCGCCGCGAAGCCCGCCGCCACTTGCGCGAACAAATCGCTACCGAGATGAATGCCATCAACGCCACCGCTGCCGACTGGACAGGCATCGAACCGCTGCTCGACGAGGCCATGCACGACCTCGACGAAACCGACCGCGCCGCCGTCCTCCTCCGTTACTTCGAAGAGAAGTCTCTGCGGGAAGTCGGCCAGGCCCTTGGCGCCAGCGAAAACGCCGCGCAAAAGCGCCTTACCCGCGCCGTCGAACGACTCCGGGAATTCTTCGGCAAACGTGGCGTCACAGTCGGCGCGAGAGGACTTGTCGTCGCCATCTCTGCCAACGCCGTCCAAGCCGCGCCCGTTGGCCTGGCCGTCACAATTTCCGCCACTGCCGCGCTCGCGGGAACAACCCTAGCCGCCACTGCAACTGCTACCGCCACCAAAGCCATCGCCATGACCACACTGCAAAAGGCCGTTGTCACCGCCACCGTCGCCATCCTTGCTGGAGCGGGAGTCTATCAAGCCCGCCGCGCCTCGCAACTGCGCGAGCAGGTCCAGACGCTCCAGCAACAGCAAGCGCCGTTGACTGAGCAGATCGAACAGTTGCGACGCGAGCGCGATGATGCACTGAAACGCGTGGCCAGCCTGTTCATAAAACCCACACCGCGCCTGCCCGCGCCGCGCATCCAGGTCGCCTCACCGCCGGAAGAGGATTTACGGTCCACAAATCTTTACGAGCGTTTCAAAGACAAACAACTGAAGCTGGCGGTCGAGCAGGTCGAATCCTACTTGAAAGCGAACGGACGAAACGCGGCGAGCCTGCTGGCTGCGTATCGCACGACCGGCGACTCTGCCTTGCTGGACGAAGCGATGCAAAAATTTCCGAGCAACCCACAGGTGGCGTTCGAAGCGGCGTTCAAAAAGGATGCCGCACCGGAGGATCGACGCCGATGGCTGGATGCTTTCAAGGAATCCGATCCGGACAATGCGCTCGCCAATTATCTCTCCGCGTTGGACTACTTCAAATCCGGCCAACCCGATCAAGCCGTGCAGGAATTCATCGCCGCGTCCGGCAAACCGTTTCAAGACTACACGTCGGAGCGTTACCAGGATGACGCCGAGGCTTACCTCGCCGCCGGGTATTCCGTGGCCGATGCCAAGACTGCGTCCAGTCTCCAACTGTTGCTGCCGCAACTTGCGCAAGTGAAGGAATTGGGCCTTAACATGATTGAATTGGCAAAATCTTACCGGCAGGCGGGTGACGATGTTTCGGCAGAGGCGGCATTGCAGATGACGATTAGTCTTGGTCAGCGTTACAGCACGCCGTCGCCGGGTGAGGCCACGATCAGCCAACTCGTCGGCATCGTTCTTGAAGGCATCGCGCTCAAGGCGATGGACCCGAACAGTCCCCATGGAAGCAACGGGCAAACCGTTCGGGATCGCGTTGATCATCTCGTCCGGGAGCGGGCCGAACTGGAGGAGCGCAGCCGCCAGGTCGAGTCCCTATTTCCCAAAATGTCGGAACACGACTGGATCAGCTACAAGGACCGCTGGTTGATGTTTGGCGAAGCGGCGGCAGCCAGTTGGTTGCTGAACAAGTATGGCCAGAAATGATTTGCCAAGCCGGAACGATGACAATAGGAGCGCGGACGTCTCGTCCGCCCGAACAAGAGCGAGCCGCTTGCGCCAGATGCTGCGCCCAAGCCAACTCACTGTTTGGTAAAGGGGTTTCGCTTGAGGCAATCATTGCTGGAGACGAACCAGGCTGGTCATTGGCAGGTCCGTGCGGACGAGACGTCCGCGCTCCTGTTGCATCACTCCAGCTTCACTTCGACTCGTTCGCCTTTGAATTCAATTCGCCTGGCTCCAGCGCCGCTGCCGGCAATGTCGATTGCGAACGCGCGAACGTCGCCGGGCCATTTCTTCATCCGCTCGTCGGGTTCGACGGTGAATTGCCGCGCGGTGTCATCCCAGCGGAAACGAATCCACGTTGTCTTCGCGTCCGAGCCGTCGCGGTAGCCGAGGCTTTGACCATCGTCGTCGTAAAGAGTAAAAGCGCCATTGGCTCCGGGATAGACGCGAAGGGTGGTTGGCTCCGTCACGGACTGCGTGGTGAACTGGCGCACCGGGTCGAGTGGCAAGATGGCCCCGGCGCGCACATAGAGCGGCAAGGTGCCCAGATCGACGGAACGCTCTATCCAGCGCGGACCGGCCAGCTTTTCGCCGGTCCACCAATCGAACCATGTCCCCGCTGGCAAATAAACGCGACGTGTCTTCGCGCCTTTCTCGACGACGGGCGCAACGAGCAGATCTCGACCCCAGAGATATTCGCTGCCCAGCTTGACCGCTTCGGCGTCTCCCGGATAGTGCAACCACAAGGCGCGCATCATGGGTATGCCCATGTCGCAGGCTTCGCGCGCGAGGGTGTAGTTGTAGGGCAGCAGACGGTAGCGGAGTTCGAGGTATTTGCGGCAGATCGGCTCCACTTCGGGATTGTGCAATTCGGCAGGGTCCACGTTGCGATTGTTTTCGATGGGTCCGTATTCGCCAGTGTTCCAACCCCACGGCAGCCGCAGTTTCCAGGTGCGTCCGTGCGATCGGAACGACGGGCAGAACGCGGAGAACTGGAACCAGCGCGCGTAAAGTTCGCCGGTGAGTTCGCGCGTCGGATAAAAGCCGCCCGTGTCGCTGCCCCAGAATGGCGTCAGACTGAGTCCGTGGTTCAATCCAATCGAGACGTGCGCCGCCAGCGTTTCCCATTTGCCATCGATGTCTCCCGACCAGATCCAGCCGCCATAACGCTGCGATCCGGCATAGCCGGTACGGTGAAGACTCCACGGACGAACGTTCGGTCGATCCTGCAACGGCCCTTCGTAATAGCAACGATGCCGCGTCAGGCGCGCTTCGAGCGGAAGCTCGTCGCCGTCATCAGGCCACCACCCATCCACGCCGAGCGCGAAGATGTCGCGGTGGCGCGCCCAGTAATTGCGGATGTGCGATCGCGAATCGAAGTCTTCTGGAGACTCCTTCACTCCGGACTTTTCCCCCGCGGCGGAGGAGGGGGTGATGGACGTGCCGAAGAGATTGCGCGGGGCGCGGTTCACGTGAAAGACGATTTTGAAGTTCAGGTCATGGAGTGCCTTGATATTTTCCGGCACGAAAGCGTTGGTGTTGAAGTTGAGCGAGCCGTGACCGGTGTTCCAGCCGTTCGTACAGTAGCCGGTGCCGAGATAAATCAGCGCGTCGCACGGCAGTTTCTTTTCGCGGAACGTCCGCGCGATTTGCAACGGCTCCTGGGGCCCGGCGAGCGTGCGGTGTGACTGGAAATAACCCAGCGCCCACTTCGGCGGCATCACCGGGCGGCCCGTCAGGCGTGTGTATTCCCTCAGTGCGTCTGCGGGTTCCTGCACGCTGACCAAGAACAAGTCCAACAACGAGATGCCCTGCGCCTGTGGCCTCGGAATGAAGCGGCCCTTGCCGCCTCGCAAATCGAACTGTCCTCCCGGGCGATGGGCAAACAAGGCCCAACCCTCCGTGCCGATGACGAAAGGCGATGGCACTACCGACCCAAGCACAGGGCGGTTCCATCCACCCCAACTCGGTTCCATGGGATAAAGGGCGCCACGTCGATCAAACTGCTGCGCGCCTTCGCCCAGACCAAGCGCGGGCGCTTCCGTTCGAAACACGACGCCGGCATTAGTCGCAGCCGCGTCGTCGAAGATCAATTCCTGCACGAGCGGTCCCTCTTCGCGGCGAACCAACACGGCCAGTGGTCGCGGTTTGACGAGGACGCGCATTTGTCCGACGCGGATTTCCTTATCGCCAGAGAGTTCACGCACGCGCAGTTTCTCGGTAACCGGGAACGGTACGAGCACGGTGGAAGGGGTTGCGGGAGGAGCCTTGCCCTGTTCATCGAGGGCGAACAGTTCCAGGCGCAGGGTGCGCTCGCTGACCTCGCTAATCGTCAATTCAGCAGGCGCGCCGGCGAAGCGAATCTGTGCGCCTGCTCCTGTTCCCACAGAGACCTGACACGCCGAACACAACAGACTCAGAAAGAGGGTTGTGGAAGCGCCGCACTTTGGCGGCGATTTTGAAGTGTGCAAAGCGCCTTGGCTTCTTCCTTGAGCCATGGTTCGGTTTACTGCTCTGGTTCGGGGCACCGTAACATCCGGCCATTAGAATTGCACGCCCCATCGCTGCCCATGTTTGAAATGCACAAGGAACTATCCGTTTTCAGCGTGTCGCCCAGGCCTCCAGCGCTTCGACATCCAGCTCACCCCAGTAGATCCGGACATCCTCAATCAACCCGGAAAATGGCAGTGGGCCTTGATAACCGCCAACAACGCTTCCCGGATCAGCGCCGAGGGTCAGACCTTCTTTGGGCTTCGAACGAATTGCGGTTGCTTTGACCGATCCGGCTGATTTGGCATTGACCAGCAGGCGGATGTCGCCCGTGGATTTGAGGTCGGCCGAAAGGTGCACCCACTCCCCCAACGGCAGGTTGGTTTTGCCACTCACGTGAAAAATTTCCCCTCCCGAGCGAAGCGCGAAGTTGGGCTTTCCATCTTCAAGATAAAGGGAAAAGCCCTGCCCTGCCCCGCCGTGCGAGATCAAGACGCCATCGGGTCGCTGGGTCTTACACCACATGCCAACGGCGAATGGCTTGTTTGCTGGATCGAGGCTGGCTGGCACGGAGGAGACTGTCACCCTTCCCTGCCCGTCCAGTTTCAATGCCTGCCCTTGTTTGCCTTGGATGCGCGCGGCCTGTTGCAATTGGCCGTGATGCCCTTTGCCCGATTGATCTTCCGCTCGATCCTCCTGTGCCGGTGCGAAGTCGTAGCGCAGCACCAACTCCAAAGGGACAGGCTGGAACCTTCGGCCATCATCCAACAGACCTGTAAGCTGATCCTCGTCCTTCAACTCCTTCTTCAGCCGAAAGAGCTCAGTCCTGAGCGTCTGGAGTGTGTCTGCATAGTTCGAGTCGCCATACACGTTCTGGGTCTCGCGTGGATCCTTCTGCAAATCGAACAATTCCCACTCATCGAGTTTGTTGAAGTAGATCAATTTGTGGCGCTCGGTGCGCACGCCGTAATGCGGCTGAACGCGATGATCCGACGGATAGTGGTAATAGCGATAGTACATCGAGGTTCGCCAGTCCTTCGGCATTTCACCACGCAAGAGGGGCATGAGGCTGCGGCCCTGCATGTCCGCCGGCACAGGCACGCCCGCGTATTCCAGCAAGGTGGGCGCAAAATCCACGTTCAGGACCATGCGATCGTTGACTGTTCCCGGCGTTATCTTTCCCGGACAGCTCACCAGCAACGGCATGCGCAAGGATTCTTCGTACATGAATCGTTTGTCATACCATCCATGGTCTCCGAGAAAAAATCCCTGGTCCGAAGTGTAGAGCACGATGGTGTTCGTCTTCAGGCCGGAGGCATCCAGGTAATCCAACAAGCGCCCGATATTGTCGTCCACCGACGCGATACAGCGCAGGTAGTCTTTGATGTAGCGCTGGTAATTCCATTTCTTCCGCTCCCGATCGGAGAGGTCCGGCGGCGGCTCCCGTTTCAGATCTGTTTTCCTGAGGTCCCGCGCGATGCGCATCGTCGCTTCGGCCGCGGCGCGAGAACGGCCCAGGTAATCATCGTTGAAGGTCGGCGGTTCGGGTATTTCAACGTCCTCATAGAGTTGGGCATGTTTGGCATCAGGCGACCATTCACGATGCGGGGCCTTGTGATGGGTACAGAGGAAAAACGGCTTATTCGTGTCGCGAGTCTTCAGAAACTGAAGTGAGAGATCGGTAATGACGTCGGTGGCATAACCCTTGAGGGTATTCGTTTTGCCCATCTCGATCATTTGCGGATCGTGATACTTGCCCTGACCCGGCAGCACGTTCCAATAATCAAAACCGGTCGGATCGCTGAACAAGTGCCACTTGCCGATCACGGCTGTTTGATAGCCGGCCTTCTGGAGCATCCTGGCGACGTGAGGCTGGCTGCCATCGAAACGATTGAAGACGGTCACACCGTTCATATGACTGTATTTCCCGGTGAGAATGGCGGCGCGGCTGGGAGTGCAAATCGAGTTGACCACAAAACAGTTATTGAACCGCATGCCCTGGGCGGCGATGCGATCCATATGAGGGGTCTTATTGATCTTGCTGCCGTAACAACTGAGCGCGTGCGCCGCGTGATCGTCGGTCATGATAAACAGGATGTTCGGTCTTTGTGCCGCCAGGCGGTCGATTCCAAGCCAGAGACCCAACACAAGAGCAAGCAACCTGAGACGCCGCAGGAAGCACCGGGGTGAGTGGAATTTCATAGGCACAGGTTCTAGCAAAACCCTCCCAAGGTCGTGAACCGAATTATTCGCGCGCCAGGTGAGAACAAGGAGGTGACTAGGGGTAACCACCCCATATCCCGCACGCCCTTTTGTGCGAGAATCACCCGCTATCGACTACAGTGCAAAGGAGGAACCGTCTAAAACATACACAGGGCGGATTGCTCACCCGCCCTCTTCTTTTTGCCCGCTCCACTCGATGCGTTCTGCCTTTGGGAGGATCGCGGCGCCTATAAAGATTTCCTGGGTCTGTAATTGGCAGCGATAGTCGCCGCGCTCACCTTCGAAGCAGAAAATGAATGTGCAAAACGACACGCACAGCAAGGTGATCGGGTACCTGCTGTGGATCTTTGGGTTTACTGGCTCGCACCGTTTTTATTATGGGAAGCCGGTTAGCGGAACGATCTGGTTCTTCACCCTGGGCCTGCTCGGCATCGGATGGTTGATCGATCTGTTTCTGATCCCGTCCATGGACCGCAAAGCGGATCGACGGTACGTGGCTGGCCCCATTAATTATTCAGTGGCCTGGATCCTGTTGACGTTTTTGGGTCTCTTCGGAGTGCATCGTTTTTACCTGGGCAAGTGGCTGACCGGCCTCCTCTATCTTTGCACCGCTGGCCTGTTGGGCCTGGGTTATCTTTACGACTTCTGGACACTCAATTCGCAAATCAGCGAGATTCACACCGCGAAGCGATAGCCCTGCCGCTCAGGATCCGGTCAGGGCGGCAGTAGGGTTTCTACCTATTCCCCTGGAAGCCCGGTCCAGGGAAAATAAGAGCGCTTGGAATTAAAGGGGGAACCTTTGGATATGTGGTAAAACACTTCGGGGCGGTCTGCTCAACCGCCCTCTTCTTTTCTTGCAGGGTGAGCGGCGGAATGGGCCAGGCATTACCGATCTGAGTTTGAGCGTGTCCAAGGGATCTCTTGTTTGCTAGACTGGGCCTCGTTGAGCGAACACCAGAACGCGCCGCGAACGGCTCCATGATTAAGCCGCTAATTGAACTGGCCCATGTGGATATCGCCTTGAATGGCCAAACCATCCTGCGCGACATCACCTGGAAATTGAGGCCGGGCGAACACTGGGCCATCCTCGGTGCCAACGGCTCAGGCAAGAGCACGCTGCTCAAACTGATTCGCGCCGATCTCTGGCCCGCTCCCGGCAAGGGGAAACGGATTTACGCCTTTGACGGCGCCGAGCAGACCAGCGCGGTTGGCGTCAAGGAACAGATTGCCTGGGTGTCGCCGGAGCTTCAGGAGCGTTATCTGCAACAGGAATGGAAGTTGACCGGCCTGCAGGTCATCTATAGTGGGTTTTACAACGGCGACTATGTTTATCAAAAGCCTGGCGCCCGGCAAATGGCCTTTGCCCAAGGCATCATCCGATTGCTGGGTGTGAAAAACCTGTTGGCTCGCAATGTTCAGCAGCTTTCCACAGGTGAATTGCGAAAAGCGTTGATTGCGCGGGCCCTCGCCGGCAAGCCGCGCCTTCTGATTTTGGATGAGGTGTGCGACGGACTGGATGCGCGCTCACGTTTGCATTTGCTCGAAGTAATCGAAGCTGTCGCGCGCGCAGGCACACAGATCCTTTACACCACTCATCGTCCCGAGGAAGTCATCTCCGCCATCACGCATACGCTGGTTTTGGACAAGGGCAGAATCGTGCGACAAGGAAGAACGAGTCTTCATTCGACTGGAGACGCCCGAATTCGGCCTCGACAGCGCGCCTGTTCCAGGTCTCACGCGCAGCACGGAACCCAACCAGCGCAGGCCAAAGTTCTTGTTTGCGTCCAGGGAGCCACTGTGTACCTCAATCGCAAAAAGGTGCTGCACGCGATCGATTGGGAAATGCGCGATGACCAGAACTGGGTTTTCTTTGGTCCAAATGGCGCCGGCAAATCCACGTTGCTCAAACTGATCTTCGGCGACTTGCACCCGGCTGTAGGCGCGAAGGTCCGGCGCTTCGATCTTACTCAAAGGAACACCGTCTGGGATTTGAAGCGACGTTTGGGCTATTTCGCGCCGGATTTTCAGGCCAACTATCGTGAGGGGCTCACGGGAGCCGAAGTGATCGCCTCAGGCTTTTTTTCCAGTGTCGGCCTGATCCAGAAGGTCTCGCGTTTGCAGAAGAAAAAGGTTGAGGCACTTCTCGACTCCTTCCGTCTCGCCACCCTGGCCGGGAAAAGGGTGCTGCAGATGTCTTATGGCGAGTTCCGCAAAGTGCTCCTCTTGCGGGCGCTGGTGCACGAGCCGGAAGTTCTCCTCTGCGACGAGCCATTTGACGGCCTCGACCTTCAGTCGAAGGCTGAATTTGTGGAGACGTTGGAACAGGTCTCGCGCAATGGCACCCGCCTGATCATGGTGACGCATCATTGGGACGATCTGCCCAAGTGCATCACGCACGGGCTTTTGCTGGGAAGTGGCCGCGTGGTGCGCCAGGGCCAGCTTGACGCTGTCCGCGCGCATCCGGACACGCAGCGGTTGTTTCGCCTGTGATGATCGGGGCAGATTTTTTTGTGGTGCTTCACACAACTTCCGGTTGAAGAGCGCGGACGCATTGCATAAACTCGAACGACGAAAGCTATGATTCAAAAAAACCGTGTGAAGGCGCTAGCATGACTGAATTTGTCACGAATGGAATGCATATGAAAAGATTGTTTTTCCTCATCGGCGGTATAGCCGGAATGGCCACGGGCCTTTGCGGCGCTGAAGCCAAAGTTGACTTCGCCAAAGAAATTCAACCGCTCTTACAGAAGCGTTGCCTCGAATGTCACGGGCCTGAAAAGCAAAAGGGCAAGTTGCGTCTGGATTCAAAAGATGCCGCCTTCAAAGGAGGCAAAGAGGGACCGGTCATTATGCCTGGAAGCGCCGAGAAGAGTGAACTCTATCGGCGCATCACGTTGCCGAAGGACGACGATGACGTGATGCCCAACGAAGGCGAACCGCTGACCAAAGCGCAGACCGACTTGATTCGCGATTGGATCAATCAAGGCGCCGTCTGGACGCAAACAGCTTCCTCCCAGCCGGCGGATTCGGCCAAAGGCGGTCCCGCCCTGCCGGCTGACTTTAAGCCAAGCGCTGCGGAACAGAAGGCCATCGCGAAATTTGCCGAAGCAGGCATCGAGATCCGTCCCATCGCGGCAAACGTTCCCTGGCGCGAGGTCAACTTCCGTCTTCACGGCACCAATGTGACGGATACGACTCTGGCGCCATTGAAGGATGTTCTTAGTCTCGTTCACCTCAACCTCGCTGCCACGAAAATCACCGATGCCGGCCTGGCGCACGTGAAGGGTCTGACCAATCTGATTCGCCTGCATTTGGAACTGACACAAGTGACCGACGCGGGCCTGGCGCATCTCAAAGGCTTGAAGAATCTGACTTACCTGAATCTTTACGGAACGGCAGTGACTGACACGGGCCTGGAGCATCTCAAAGGCCTGACTCAACTTAAGAACCTCTATGTCTGGCAAAGCAAGGTGACAGAGGAAGGCGTCGCGAATCTGAAGAAATCACTCCCAAAGCTGGATATCTCCACTGGCTGGGAGATTGAGGCATTGGTCAAAAAGGAGGAGAAGGACAAGAGCAAGGAGAAAGACAAAGAGAAGGCAGAAGAGAAAAAGTAGTTACTGTCCAGCCCTCTCACGCAGTCAACCTGGCAAGGGAAGGGTTAGGTTATTCCCAAGGGCCGGGCCGGTGAATCAGCTAACCCGCCGAGAAGGCTTCCTCATACGGCAAAAAGTGCAAGTCGGCTGCGGACACGGGCCGGTTAAATGTCCTTGCCCTGCTCCAAAAGAACATGGATTTAGCCGCTTTACGGTTATGGCCCCGGATAAATTGTTTCCTGGACTGTCATTGACCCCCTGATGGTACAGATTTCGCTCCGACTGCTTCCAAAGAGTCAGGTGCCGTGGAAGCAATTCTAAAAATAGAAAACCTCCGAGTGGATTATCGGAGCCGGGAGTTAGGCCAAGGCATTAAGCAGGCCGTTAAGGGTCTGAATCTATCCGTCCATCGGGGCGAGGTCTTTGGTTTCCTGGGACCCAATGGCGCGGGCAAGACCACCACCATGAATGCCCTGCTCGGCTTTGTGAATCCGACCGCCGGGAATGCCTACATCTTCGGCGTCAATGTCCGTGAGCCGATTGCCCGGCAACGCATTGGCTACCTGCCGGAGCTGACTTATTACTACAAGTTTTTGTCGGCGGAGGAACTGCTGCGTTTTTACGGAAAGATCTTTCGCATCCCCAAGGCGGAATTGGAACAGAGAATCGATTGGATTCTGAAGCTGGTTGAACTCGAACATGCGCGCAAGCGGCTCATCAAGACCTATTCCAAAGGGATGCAACAACGGGTGGGCCTGGCGCAAGCGTTGATAAACAATCCTGACCTGCTTGTGTTGGATGAACCCACCAGCGGTCTTGACCCGCTTGGGCGCATGAGGGTCCGCGAGATCATCCAGCGTTTGAAGAACGAGGGCAAGACGGTCTTCTTCTCATCGCACGAACTGGGCGAGGTCGAAACAGTGTGCGATTGCGTGGCCATACTGCACGAGGGGGAATTGAAAGCCGAAGGCCGCGTGAGTGATCTTGTGCGCCAGCACCAGTGCGCCAGTCTGGAACAGGTTTTCCTGCAAATTATCGATTGTCAATATCGATTGGCCGCATGAGTGCTACGAGGCCTGGCAAGGCAAGCCTGGATTTCCGCCGCGAAATCGCTCCTGTCGGCGCCGGTTCTTCCTCCTCCGGCGCCGCGGGGGCGATGAAAGTGGCCGTGAACAACATCCACGCCATCGGGGGCGTGGTCATCAAAGAGCTTTGCCGCCGCAAAGATTTTTATGTGTTGTTCGTATTGACCGCGCTCATCACGTTGATCATGGGTTCGGTGAACTTCTTCAATGAAGACAAGATCGTCCGCTATCTCAAGGAGATTTGCCTTTTCCTGATTTGGATGTCTTCGCTGGTCATTGCCATCACCACAACGGCGCGACAAATCCCCGCCGAAAAGGAAAACCGGACTCTCTTCCCGCTCCTGGCCAAACCCGTGACGCGAAACCAGCTTGTGCTGGGAAAATGCCTGGGCTGCTGGCTGGCCTGCGGGTTGACGCTGTTGGTGTTTTACACCTTCTTCGCCGTCGTCAGTGGCGCGCGCGAGCATCACTGGCCCATCCTGAATTACTTCCAGGCAGGCATGATGCACTGGTTCACCCTGGCCATTGTCATCGCGATGGCCTTGATTGGCTCGATCGTTTTCGCCGCCCCCTCCTCGAACAGTACCATTACCTTCGTGGTCGTGATGGGCATTTTGTTGGTCGGACGCCATCTGGACGAAGTAGCGTTGCAACTGACTGAGCCTGGCCAATCCGTTGTCTATGCTGTTTATTTTCTCATCCCGCACCTGGAATGGGCCTTCGACGTCCGCGAACTGATCGTGCATGACCGCGATCTGGTAAGCTGGGCCGCGTGGATCGGCGCATGCGCGTATGCGGTGGTGTATGCAGCCCTTTTGCTGACGGGCGCTTGTCTTCTCTTTCGCCGCAAGGCATTGAACTAATATGGCTATGCGGGTGACGGCCTTGACGTTGGCTCTTCTGCTGGTCGCTTTCAATCTCACGACCTGGCTGGATCCGTGGTTTCAGAACCGCGCTGGCGCCAACAGCAGCTCCGCCGACGTGCTGACGGTGGCCCTGGGTGATAGCCGGCGGCTTTTCGCCAAGCATTTTTATACCAAGGCCGATGCCTATTTTCATAAGGGCTATTATCCTTCGATTTACGACGCCAAACCGGAAGCGGACAAACTGCACATGGCTGCAAACGCGGGCGCTGGGCACGGCGAACGTGAAGCAGGAATGGACTTTCTCGGCAAACCAAAGAACTGGATCGACGCCTTCGGCCGCAACTTCTTTCCCTCCTCTCATCAGCACCTGGGCGACGAAGATCAAGCCGAGTGCCAGCACAAACCGGGTGAGCCGTGCACTCATCAGCACCATTCATCCAAACAGTCCAGCGGCGAGGAGCGCGAGTTGCTGCCGTGGTTGCAAATCTCGGCGATGCTCGATCCGGACAGAGTGGAAACCTATATCGTGGCGTCCTATTGGCTGCGCACTCAACTCGGCAAAGTCAACGAAGCAGAACAATTCCTGCGCCAGGGCTTGCGAGCAAATCCCGGCCACCAGGAACTGCTCTTCGAACTGGGCCGCATTTATCTGGAGAATCGGAAAGACGTTACCCGCGCGCGCAACGTTTGGGAATTGGCGCTAAAAAAATGGCACGAAAACGAAGCCAGCAAGGCGGACGCAAATATCTTTCTCTACGAACAAATTCTCGGCCAGCTCGCCAAATTGGAATACGAGGACAAGAACTACTCCAGGGCCATCGCGTATTACAAGGCATTGAAGGAAGTTTCGCCTTTCAAAGAATCCATTCAAAAAACCATCGAGGAGACGGAGGCAAAACTCAAAGCCGCCCCATAGCGGGGCTCTTATTCAATCGCGATGACCGGACGGCAAAAGGCGCCGCTATGGCCCCGCAGATTGATCGGCAAACACCAGAATTGAACGGGTTGTGCGAGCGAAAAAACCTCCGGCGGGAAAAACAATTCCTCCACAATCCAAACCCCGGCCTGCAGCAGGATCTCATGCGTGCGGCTGTTTTGTTCGGCGCGCGCGCCGCCAATGGAATAGTGGTCGATGCCGACAGCGCGAATCTTTTGTTTCACGAGCCATTCGGCCCCATCGGGTGAGACATAGGGCGAATGATAGAGCCATTCATCGGATTGGGCGCGCTTGTAGCCCCAGCCCGTTGCCAGCAGAACAATTCTGTCTTCCAATTCCACGCGCAGTTTGCGGCTGAGTATGCTGGAAGTGAACGGCTGGTCCGCCTGGGCCTCGCGCAAGTCGGCAATCACTGCTTTGCCGGCAAAGCATTCCAGCGGGAGTTGGTCCAGTTCTGGAGCGCCAGCCAGTTTGTGCAACGGCGCATCCACATGGCTGCCGGTGTGGCTGGCCAGAGTCAGCAATTCCATTCTCCAGCCGTCTTTGGGATGATCGGCAATGATCTCGGAACGAACGGGCGGGTGCACCGGGCAGTTTGGGCAATTATCAAAAAGCGGCTGCGACAGATCGATGAGTTTCATCACAAGACTGGTTATATCGATTGCCAAAAGTAATTTCCGAAAAAGTGGGCAACGCCCTGCCGGGCGCCGCGGCAAACCGGCAGGTTTGCCCCACCTTTTCGGAAATTACTTTTGGCAATCACTCTAGATTTCAGGACGCATTTGTTTGCTGCGCCAGCAGGATAATGAAGGAACGGACTGAACCAAGAAATTTGTGCCGGTAGCAGCTCCCCTTTGCCGAAAGCATGAGCCTGAGATCGTCCGCATCAGCCCGGCAGGACGCAACGGCGCTGTTCCCGGTCAAGAAGGTTCCCCAAGATCACCATGGCGCTCGCCGCCGCCATGGAAGCGTCGGTTCAATTCTTATCGCTTGTTTCATCATTCCATCCGCACACGGTAAAATCGCGTTACGCTCGCCGCCCCGGTATCCTGCAAAACTTTGACCTCCCCATCTCCCAGGACGGCAGGGAGTGGCGTCCACACGCTGTCCGATAACCCATCTTTGAATTCCAACGCATAGCCTTTTCCGGTCACGGTCGCGACGGACACCGAGAAGGTATTGCCGCTCCGCTCCGGATTAAGAAGCCGCAATGCCGGGACTACTGGGTCTCCATGCAATCGCGCGATGCCATGGCGCGGCGCACTGTCAAAACGGGTGAACAATCCGCCAATGATCACCTTGCCATCCTCCTGCAAGGCGGCGACGTAAACCGCGTCGTCTGCTCCCGCCCCGGGATCGAAGCCGGTGTCCAAACTCCCATCACTGTTCAGTCGCGCCACGTACTTTCGCGTGGTGCCGTTGACGCGGGTAAAGAAGCCGCCGATAACCACCTTCCCACTGTCTTGCACCGCCACTGAATTGACTGCAAAATCCGCGGTCCCGGGATTGAAGCTCGTATCCAGACTGCCATTGCTGTTGAGCCGCGCGACGTTTGTGCGCGCGACTCCATTGATTCCAGTGAAGTCGCCGCCGATCACAATCTTGCCGCCGCTTTGCACCGCCATTGCATTAACGCCCGCCAAAACGCCCGCTCCCGCTACATGCACTTTGGGATTGAAGCCGTTATCCAGACTGCCGTCCGCGTTGAGCCGGGCGATGTTTGTGCGCGCGGCACCGTTGACGCTGGTAAACGTTCCGCCGAGGATCACCCTGCCATCTCCTTGCACCGCGATCGACTTCACGCTCGAGAAAAGTGCGCCGCTGACGCCCGTCCCAGGATCAAAACTGGTGTCCAGACTTCCGCTGCTGTTGAGCCGGGCGATGTTATTGCGCGCGATGCCATTGATGGTCGTAAACTCGCCACCCAGCAGCACTTTCCCATCGCCCTGAACGACCAGGGCGAGGACCGGGCCGTCAGCCCCCGAACCGGGATCAAAGCTCGCATCCAAAGCGCCGCTGCTGTCGAGACGCGCCACGTAACCTTGCGCTGTTCCGCTTACGTGTGTGAAATATCCCCCGATGATGACTTTGTTGCCTTGGAGGGCCACGGTATTCACCAGGTCATCCGGCCCTGACCCGGGATCAAAGCCGTAGTCCAGAGTGCCCCCACCGTTGAGCCGTGCGATACCGTTGCGTGAAACGCCGGCAACCGTCGTAAAATCGCCACTGATGATTATCTTCCCATCCAGTTGCACCAACACAGCAAAGACCGACTGGTCCACTCCGTCACCCGGACTAAAATCTGCATCGAGAGAACCAGGCTGTGCGCCAGCGGCAAGGCTCGGTGTAGCACAAAAAACAACGAGGGCCCCGAGCAAGATGGCGAGTGGCCCTCTCCGTGGACCGACCACAACTTTCATGATTTGGAGTCGATAAAGCTGTCTCCCAACATCCAATATTGCTGTTTTGCTTCTCAAGCGGTCGGAGCCGAGGGATGCGTCGCTCCCTAATCACCTGCTCACTTTTTGATCTCGATCCAGACCTCATGTTGGCTGCCGTCCGACAGCGTGGCGACGAGTTTCCAGATACCTTTGCTGAAACCGGACTTGGTGCTCAAGTTGAAGTGCCATTCGCCGGCGGCCGCATCCGTCAGCCGGAACTCGTTGCCGGTCGTAGCGGCATCCGTGGGTGTCGCGTCGATAGCCGTATCCGAGCTGGTTGAGCTGGAGTACTTGGTCGCTTGCAGAGTGTGAATCCCTGTAGTAATGGGGGTGCCTCCACATGTCAGCCGGAACTTAACTGGAATGGTGCTCCCCAGTTTGAATGCGCGTAACGGGTCTGCAAAGCTGCCGCCCGCACCATCCGCACCCCCAATTGGCGGAAGAAAACCAGTGAACCCCAGCGCACCCCGCGTAACGCTGAAAGTACACGAGGCGCTATTGCCCGCAGCATCTGTCGCCGTACAGGTCACATTGCTGGTTCCTATGGGGAAGAGGCTCCCCGAAGGCGGGTTGCAGATGACCGTTCCCCCTGAACAGTTGTCCGAAGCAGTCGGAGCGGGATAGCTGATTGGCTCGAGCGCATTCACGCTGCATCCTACCGTCACGTTGGCCGGACAGCTAACGGTTGGAGGTTCGTTGTCCACGACGACAACTTCAAAGGAGCAATTAGCAGTTATTCCGGCTGCATCCTGGGCCGTGCAGTTCACCGTGTTTGTGCCCACCGGGAAAGTAGAACCGCTGGGCGGACTGCAAGCAATGCTGGCTCCTGGACAATTATCAGTTGCGCCGGCCGCGTAACTCACCACGGCGCCGCATACGCCCGGATCATTGAACACAGTGATGTCGCCCTGGCATTGCGCCACCGGCGCTTCGGCGTCGTTGACCGTGACGGTGAAAGTACAAGTCGCCGTATTATCGGCTGCATCAGTGGCGGTGCAGTTCACGGTAGTCGTGCCCTTCTGGAAGAAGCTCCCGCTGGGCGGGGTGCAACTCGTCACCGGATCAGGGCAGTTGTCGGTCGCGTTCACCGTGTAGGTCACCTCCGCGCCACACATGCCTGGATCATTGGGCACAATAACAGCCAGCGGGCAACTCAACGTGGGGTTCTCATCGTCGTTGACCGTGACCGTAAAGCTGCAGGTGCTGGTGTTGCCGGAGGCGTCGGTGGCCGTGCAGCTCACCGTGGTTGTGCCAACTGTGAACATCGAACCGCTGGCCGGACTGCACACCGTGCTGGCACCGGGACAATTATCGGTCGGGGCCGGAATCACGTAGGTCACTTGCGCCTGGCAATCCCCGCTCAGACTGTCAGCTCCCGTGCTGCTGGTGGTCACGATGTTGGCCGGACAATTGGCCGTGGGCGGCTCGCTGTCGGTGACTGTGACCGTGAAGCTGCACGTGCTCGTGCGACCCGCCGCGTCGGTGGCCGTGCAATTGACCGTAGTCGTGCTTACCGGGAAAAGTCCGCCCGAAACCGGACTGCAACTGATGGTCGCCCCCGGACAGTTGTCGCTGGCGCTGGCCGTATAATTGACCTGGGCCTGGCAATCCCCACTGAGGCCGTCGGCCCCAGCGTTGCTGGCTACAGTGATGTTGGCCGGGCAAGTGGCCGTCGGATTCTCATCGTCGTTGACCGTAACGGTAAAGTTGCAAGTGCTGCTGTTGCCCGAGGCGTCGGTGGCGGTGCAGGTCACCGTGGTCGTGCCCACCGCGAACATCGAACCGCTGGCCGGACTGCACACTGTGCTGGAACCGGGGCAGTTGTCGGTCGGGGCTGGAATCACATAGCTCACTTGCGCCTGGCAATCCCCGCTCAGACTGTCAGCTCCCGTGCTGCTGGTGGTCACGATGTTGGCCGGGCAATTGGCTGTGGGCGGCTCGCTGTCGGTGACCGTGACCGTGAAGCTGCACGTGGCGGTGCGGCCGGAGGCGTCGGTGGCCGTGCAATTGACCGTAGTCGTGCCCACCGGGAAAAGTCCGCCCGAAGCCGGACTGCAGAGAATCGTTGCCCCCGAACAGTTGTCGCTGGCGCTGGCCGTATAATTGACCTGGGCCTGGCAATCCCCGCTCAGGCCGTCGGCCCCGGCGCTGCTGGCTACAGTGATGTTGGCCGGGCAAGTGGCCGTCGGGTTCTCATCGTCGTTGACCGTGACGGTAAAGTTGCAAGTGCTGCTGTTGCCGGAGGCATCAGTAGCTGTGCAGGTCACCGTGGTTGTGCCAACTGCGAACATCGAACCGCTGGCCGGACTGCACACCGTGCTGGCGCCGGGGCAGTTGTCGGTAGGGGCTGGAATCACATAGCTCACTTGCGCCTGGCAATCCCCGCTCAGACTGTCAGCTCCCGTGCTGCTGGTCGTGACGATATTGGCCGGGCACATCGCGGTCGGTGGCTCGTTGTCGGTGACCGTGACCGTGAAGCTGCACGTGGCCGTGCGGCCCGCCGCGTCGGTGGCCGTGCAATTCACCGTGCTCGTGCCCACCGGAAAGAGCGCCCCCGAAGCCGGACTGCAACTGATGGTCGCCCCCGGACAGTTGTCGCTGGCGCTGGCCGTGTAATTGACCTGGGCCTGGCAATCCCCGCTCAGCCCATCGGCCCCGGCGCTGCTGGCTACCGTGATGTTGGCCGGGCAAGTGGCCGTCGGATTCTCATCGTCGTTGACCGTGACGGTAAAGCTGCAAGTGCCGGTGTTGCCGGAAGCATCAGTGGCGGTGCAGGTCACCGTGGTCGTGCCGACCGCGAACATCGAACCGCTGGCCGGACTGCACACCGTGCTGGCGCCGGGACAATTATCGGTGGCGGCTGGAATCACATAGCTCACCTGCGCCTGGCAATCTCCGCTCAGACTATCAGCACCCGTGCTGCTGGTCGTGACGATGTTGGCTGGGCACATCGCTGTGGGTGGCTGATTATCCACGACAGTAACTGTGAAAGAGCAGCTTGCCGATCCACAGCTGTTCACGGCAGAGCAATTAACGGTGGTGGTGCCGACAGCGAAGGTACTTCCCGATACTGGAGTGCAGGTCACAGACGGTGAGGTCCCCGTAGTGGTCGGCGCAAAACTGACACTCTGGCCGCAAGTCCCCGTCGCGTTGTTTGTGATGATGTTAGCCGGACACGTGATTGTGGGCGGCGTGCACGCCGCTTGAACAACCAGCGTGTTGGTGCTTGTAAGGTTACCGTTGCCCTGGCAATTAGTGCCACGGACGGACGTTACTACAAATGAGTGCGTTCCGGGGGGAGTAGCGCCAGTGGTCGTAATCGTTAATATTCGGCTTACGCTGCTGCCAGTCGTATTTGTGTACTGATTATCAGGGCTAAACGAAGCTGATGCGCCTGCTGGTAGCCCTGATACGTTCAGGGTGACTGGGCATGGGTTGTTGTTCCCCCCAAAGACATTTGTGACCCCGTAGGTGGCGCTGCCGCCCTGAGTCACCGGGCTGGGACTCTGCGCTCCCACGGTGAGGGTTTGGAGGTTACTATCCTTAAACTGCGTCTTCGCGATCAAGGCCGAAGACTGGCCTGTCGCGGTCAATTCGAGGGTCGTGTTGAGGAGGTCCTCGCTGAAGACAAGCCATTCGGTTGTGAAATTTCCATTTGCGTCGGCCACGACGCCCCAGGGATCATAAGCGGCGCCGGGTGCGGGGCCTTCAATCTGAACGACCTGATTGCTCACGACTTCACCGGGCCAGAATCCAGACCCCGTGATTACCACAAACGAAAATGGCGGGTAATCCTCCTGGTCCGTGACGACCGTTGCGGTGGATTCCGCCGCCCGCGCAGCGCTGAGCAGAGGACCTACGGACGCGGCGATCGTCAAAAGCAGCCATGCCAGGATCGGGAAAGGGCACGGCTTGAGAACGGAATTGTGTCGTTTCATATCACTACGAATTGAGGGTTGCACAGGATGACTCGTGAGCGCCCGAGCGCCTCGATACCGCTAACGGATAAGCCCTCCACCGTCTCCTGCTTTGGAGCAAGGAGAGAAGGGCTTTCACCGTGAAGAAGTGGTGGCAGTAGGCGCTGACTTCGGATACACATTTGTTTTTCACGCTCGATCCCAATCTTGGTCGAGCTGCGGACGCTTAACCATCGGCGGACGTACGATGAGGATGAACCGGGGAATTGCGGCTAGCTTTCTAGGGGTTTCCCCTAGAAGCGAGGCGGCTGCGGCGGAGCGCCACAAGCTTGCTTATTGAGATCAGTGCCGTCTGAAAGTAAGTCGGTGCTCGATCCGTTTGGTCTGATGATAATCCAGCGGTGGCAAGTCGGTGACTGTAGGCGACTCGGTTTCGCGCAAAATGCCTTTGGCCATCGCCTGAAGCGCCTGCCATCGCGGCCAATCCAGCAGAGGCGCATGGGAAATCTGCCGAAGCAAGCTGCGCCATTCGATGATGATTCGATCGATGTCCCCCACCCCAAGCAACTCGGTGATCCATGCGCTTTTGCTCAAGGGGTTTTTGTGAATGGAAGAAACAATTTGTTCGGCGCCGGAGCCGTAGCGCGGCGGCACACCGTTTTCCAAATAGCCGGGGATCGATTGGATGCCGAAGATTTGGTGGCAGGCCATGGGCAATCGGCCCGCCCAGCGATTTTCCTCCCCGCAAAAGCGAAAACCTGCATCGAGATTGGCCAGATCGTAAATCAGCTCGTCGAGCCGATAACTGGTGTCTTCCAGCGCCGCCGCAATGGCCAGGCCGTCACCCTGAGAAAAGAAGCTGACCACTTGTCCCCGTAAAGTCGGAACCCCGGCCACATCGACCAGGCCCAGCCGACGCCAGAGTAACGCGACGCCGGTAGCAGTTGAAAGCTGCCGGCAAACCGGCACCAGACTGCACCGCGCACAGTCTGAGGGAAGAACTTCCCGTTCGATGGGACGCCAAATCGCCACGCCATACGAATCCACCGGCACACGCATGGTCAGATCCGCCAGGCTGACGAGCGCCACGATCTTATGCCCGCGCGTCTCGAAACGGACGACGGGGGTTTTTAGATGGGCCAACTTGGATTCCACCAAGGGCACGAGCTTCTCGTTCCACAGAGCCTGGGATGCCTGCCGTCCGCCCCAATGAGTAAGGCGTCGAATCCACTTCACCAACAAGACGCGATCGTTATTCAGCAACTCAGCCACCGTGACACTCCGGCCATAAACGGGACGGCCTTCCTGTTCATATAGCACGGTGAGAACGCCGGTCCCTACTTTCTCCAAAGCCGCCGGTTCAGACAAAGCCGGGTACAACACGGGATGAAATTCGTCCTGAGGATGAGCCATCACTTCGAGAGGGGGCTCTGCCTCCGGCAACCTCAATTCGATCACGCGAGAGTCACGTTCCGCAGGCGCGGTCGGTTGATCGGAATGCCCCTGGAACGCGCCGGACACCGGCAGTGGCTCCATGACAAGAATCTCACGAATGGTTTTTCCCGTTGGCGCCGGCAACAGTTCCCATTCCCCCCGGCTGTTGAGGATTTCGCGGACACGCTTGCGCACGTGGCGGGCTCGTTCGGCGTCCGTTTTCAGCCCGCAAGGCGTCACCGGATGTTTGAGAGCCTCTTCGACGCCCAGATAAATGGGTCTGGTAGTAAACAAACGCTGCTGCACTCGCACGGCTTCTGCAAAAGGTTCCCGGCCTTGCAGCGCCGCAGCCGTCATGAGGCCAATCAATACGCTCCAGTCCACCATACCGCTGCGCGAGAGATGCGCCGGATATCCTTCACGCAAACGGATCTGGTTGGCGCTGATAAGCACATAGCCGATCTCATCGATACCGCGGCGGCCGGCGCGGCCGAACATCTGCAATATCTCATCGGGCTTGAGTGGATGCTCGACGTAATCGCGGCGATACGAATCTCCGGCCAGCGCCACGCTGCGAAGGGAAAAGTTGATGCCAGCCGCAAGACCCATCGTCGCCGCGACCACACGTAGCTGGCCTGCTTTCGCGAGTGGTTCAATGACGCCGGCCCGGATCGCGTAACTGAGTCCGCTGTGATGATAGGCGATGCGGTTCTTGAGCATTTTGGCAAGATGCTCGCCGGCCAATTGCTTCTGCGCCTGACTGAGACTGAGTGGATTCGGTGTCGGCAGATAGCGGCTTAGTTCAGCAGCCAAAGATTCCGCAGCCTGCCGACGGGGTGCGAAGATGAGAATCGGGCCAAGACTCTCAGCGAGGGCTTTGGCCACAAACCTGGGCCAGTAGCCGCGAATTTCGCTGGGCACATGGTAATTCAGATTGTTGGCGTTGACTTCCTCCAACGGCACGGGGCGAAGCTCCGATCGGACCAGCACCGCTTCGCGCCCCAGCCGCTTCAGCCATTTCACGATGTCTTGCGGATTGGCAACACTGCCGCTCAGGAGCAGAAGTTGAGTTTTCGCCGGAGCCAGCGCGATGGCCAGTTCGTAATTCAGACCACGATCGGGATCGCTGAGCATCTGATACTCGTCCACCACCAGCAGCGCGGGACCGTCGCCCTGGATGAGGCGATTCTTCTGCGTCTCCAATGTCGCCACCAAAATGGGAGCGCCAAGATTATCAGCCAGATCCCCGGTCGCGATGCCCACCTCCCAGTCTCGCGCGCGCCACTCAGCCAATTTGTCATTGGCCAGGGCACGAGTGGGCACCGTGTAGATGGCCTGGCCGCGATTTTTTCCCTGATTGGACCAGATCTCAAAAATCAAAGTCTTGCCCGATCCCGTGGGCGCCTGGACAACGACATCCTTGCCGGTGCGCAAAGCCACCACAGCCTCCTGCTGCCAAAGATCGGGTACCGTGACCTGATTGAGGGCCGGCAGGCTGGCAAGTTGTTCCGCAAAGGTTCCCACGCGGAAAAGATAATCGAAGAACAGAATCTGAAACAGGGAAATGAATCGTAGCCAGGAGGTCGACCCAGGGCCCTCTACCGCCTCTTTGATTTCGTGAGCCTTGCCGACGAGACTCTATTCGTTGGCCGCTGCCTTGCCCAAATCGACGCCACCCCTGCCAGCCCGTTCGCGTTTTGCTTCATCCAGACAATTGCGCACCATTTGCACCAGGGTACGCGGATGGTACGGTTTGGGCAGGAAGTTAATCCCTTCCTGCAGCGCAAAATCTCCTGCGACAGCCTCCGGGCTGTAGCCACTGGTGAAGATGACTTTGAGATTGGGATCCCGCGGTTGCAACTGCTCGGCCAATTGGCGTCCGGTCATCCCACCGGGCATCACGATGTCCGTCAGCAGCAGATCGATTTCGGCGTTGTGCTCGTTCCATATCTGTAGCGCCTCGACCGCCGAGGAGGCCGTGAGAACGCGATAGCCACGTTCGACCAGGACGCTCTCGACCAATTCGCGCAAGAGCGCCTCATCCTCCACCATCAGGATGCGTTCGCGGCCACCGGGTAAGAGAGGCTCGGGTTTTTCGACAATGATCTCGGGCGACTTCTCGGTGACCGGAAGGAAAACCTGGAAGGTCGTGCCGTGACCGACCTCGCTGCCTACCTCCACCCAGCCATTGTGTTGCTTGACGATGCCGTAGACGGTGGCCAGTCCCATGCCCGTGCCTTTGCCGACATCTTTGGTGGTGAAGAATGGTTCAAAGATGCGGCTCTTGGTGAGGGGATCCATTCCGCAACCGGTGTCCGTCACGCTCAGACAGACGAAACGTCCCGCGCGCGCTTCAGGATTACGCCAGACGTAATCGGCGTCGGTTTCCACAGGAGCAGTGCGGACGGTCAGCTGCCCGCCCTGGGGCATGGCATCGCGCGCATTGACGGCCAGGTTCATGATGACCTGCTCGATGTTGCAGGGGTCGGCGAAAACGCAGGGCAGCTCCGCGGGCCCTTCGCATCGCAAATGGACATATTCGCCAATCAAACGGCGCAGCATCTGGCTCATATTCTCGATCAACTCATTGAGATTGAGCGGGCGGGGTTGCATGATCTGTTTGCGGCTGAAGGCCAGCAACTGGCTGGTCAGCGCCGAGGCGCGTTCCGCAGCACTAAGGACCTGTTTGAGCGACTCGGTCATCTCGGAGTCCAGTCGCGGTGAAGCCAGCCGCAGGCTCACATGCCCCTGGATTACCGTCAGCAGATTGTTGAAATCGTGGGCAATGCCGGCCGCCAACTGGCCCACCGCCTCCATTTTTTGCGCCTGACGCAGTTGGCTTTCCAGGTGGAGGTGTTCGGAAATGTCCTGGGCAACGACGAGCATGTAGGGCTCCACGCCCTGATTGAACAATTCCACGGACATCAGAATCGTGCGCCGTTCGCCGGATTTGGTTCGGACCTGGCATTCCAGATTCTGGATGGATTTGTCCTGCTGCAGGCGTTGCGGAATTTTCGCGCCGAGCTCCGGCTGCCACAGTTGCAGGTCTGCGGGGGTGCGATCGATGACTTCTTCCCGGACGAAGCCGGTCATCTGCAGGAAGGCATCATTCACGTCCACATAGCGCTGTTCTTTGAGCGTTTGGATGGCTTTGGGAATCGGGCTGTTGTGAAAGGCCTTGGAGAATCGTTCCTCCGACACGCGCAGGGCGGCTTGGGTCCGCCCGCGCTCGGCAATTTCCTGCAGCAGTTCTTCGGTCCGAAAGTTGACCATCCTTTCCAAGTCGCCCAGCTTGGCATTGGCCTGAGAGTTAAGCAGCCACTTCTTGGTCAAGGCATGAGCCAGTTGTAAGACTTCGATGTTATCGAAGGGCTTTTTGAGAATGACCAGACTATCGGGCTGAGAGACCTGGGCCGTCATTTGTTCCCACGAATAGTCAGAGTAAGCCGTGCAAATGACCACCTGAAGTTCGGGATCAACTTCCCAAATCCGCTTGATGGTCTCTATTCCATCCCAGCCGGGCGGCATGCGCACATCCACGAAGGCCATGGCGTAAGGACGGTCAGCAGCAAGGGCCCGCTTCACCATGGCCAAGCCTTCTTCGCCCTGGAAAGCCGAATCAACCTCGAAGCTGGTCTCAAAGCCCGCCGGCGAGGATTCTCCAAAGAAGGCGGCTTCCACTTGAGTCAGGACCATTGTTTTGCTTCGCTGGCTTACCAGAATTTTTCGGAAATCGTCATGGATGGCCTGGTTATCATCGATCACCAGGATGCGGTTATTGGAAGGCTGGGTCAGGGAATTCATGAAGTCTCGTTGGCCAAAGGCAGTTCCAGTGTGAAGGTGGCGCCTCGCCCTGGGCCATCGCTGTGGGCGGTGAGACTGCCACCCATGTCTTTGGCGGCCAGGGCGCCGATGTGGAGGCCGAAGCCGTGGCCGTTCTTTTTGGTGGTAAACCCGTGCGAGAAAATCCGCGTCAGATTCTCAGGACTGATTCCAATGCCATTGTCGGTGACGGTGATGCGCACCCGGTCGTCGCCATGGCGCGTGATTCCCAGCACCAACAGTTTGTCCTGCTGCCGGGCTTCCTCCATGGCGTGGTTGGCATTGTGCATGAGGTTGATCAGGATCTGCAGCGCTTTGTGTTTATCGACTGTGACCGGGGGCACCTGCTCATATTGTCGCACGACACTCACGCCATGCCGGATAAAGGCCGCAATGTTGAATTGGAGCGCATCTTCGACCAGGCCAGCCAGGGGCAACGATTCGATTACTCCCGAAACCTTGGCGTAACTTTGTTGCATCGCCACGATATCTTTAATGTGCTCGATGTTCCGGGTGAGCGATTCCAGTTCCTTGAGCGCGTGGGCCTGCTCCTGGGTCAGGTGGTCGGCCAATTGGGTGAGCAACTCGGGCAACATCCGCCCTCGGGGATCGCCGTCGAAAAAAGCATTCAGGTTATGGGCGTTCTCGCGCAAAACCGCAGCCGTCCGGGCAAGGGTGGGGAGTTTGGACTGACGGACACCATCGCAGACGAGCGTGCTGGAGACATTCACGCTATTGAGCACATTGCCCACGTTGTGGAGCACACCGGTGGCGACTTCGGCCATGCCCGCCTGACGGGAGGTTTCCAGAAGCTGGCTGTGCAGGTTTTCAAGCTGCTGTCCGGCCAGCTTTTGTTCGGTGATGTCCAGCCAGACACCTCGAAGCAGGACGGGCTCATTGCCCTCCACCACCACACTGGCACTGCCTCGAATCCACACCGCCCGATCATCGGCGGCGATCATGCGATATTCGAAATGGCTGGACTTGCTTTCGGCCACCGCCTGGCGAAAGAATTCCAGCGCCCGTTGCCGATCGTCCGGGTGGAGATGGTCCTGCCAAAATGTCGGTTGGTTGAGCCATTGGGCATGCGGATAACCGAGCAGACGTTCGGCCTGCTGGCTGACAAAGGTAAATTTGAAGGTCTTCGGATCGGCCTCCCACACCAAACCATCGATGGAATTGACCAACGTCTCAAACTTGTTTTGCGAGATCCGCAACGCGGTCTCTGCGCGCTGACGCTCCCCTACCTCCGCCTTCAAAGAGTGATTGGCACGCGTCAGGTCTGCCGTGCGATCGGCAACGCGCTTTTCCAGATCGTCCTGGGCCTGGCGCAGCGCGGCATCCCGGCGCTCGATTTCAGACAACATGTTATTGAAGCCGTCATACAGGGCGCCAAGTTCATCCTCACTCTCCTTGTTTACGCGCACCGAATAGTTTTTTTGCTCGGCAACCAGGGTGGTGATTTCGGCCAGTTTGAGGATGGGGCCGGAAATGAATCGTTGCACCTGAGTTGACAACATCCAGGCCACTCCCAGCGAAGCCAGCAACACCAGGGCGCCAATGCCCACGGAACCCCTGAGGCGAGAATAGAGTTCTTCCAGATCGGAGCGCAGATAGAGCGTGCCCAGCGTCTTGTTTTGCGAAACAATCGGATGAAACAATTCCAGGTAATCTTTAGCGAAGAGATGACCCATGCGACGCTGCTTCGGAATCGGCAAATCGGCTGGAAGCTCCGGACGCACGTATTTGGCGAAGACCTCGCCGTCCTCACCATAAAGGCAGGCCGCCATGATGTGTGGCTGGACCGCCAGGGATGCGAGCAGCGTTTTCTCAGCAAATTTCACGTCGTTAAACTCCAACGCGGATTTGCCGTTCTCGCCAATAATTGTGGCCAGCACGGCCAGATCCACCGGCATCGAATGGCGGTAAGCAATGAATTCATAAGTCGCGAAGGTTGCATAGGCCAGCAGTATCGCCGCGCTGCTGGTCAACATAACGATCCAGTTCAGCTTCTGTTTGAACGGAATGTTCATCAGCAAGCGCATGATTAGTTCCGTCCCTCCTTTCCTGCATCCTGGGAGGCGACGGTCAGTTTGAGCAGTTGCGAACTGATCTTCAACCTGGCACGCTCCGCAGCCTGCCGGTTGATCTCGAATTTCAGTTCCTCGCCAACCTTCTTCAGATGGATCATTCCACCCAATTGGCAAAAAAATTCGCTCTCACTGACTGTCAGCACAGGGAGGTCTTTGAGCCCTTCAAGAATCTGCGGCAGCCGCTCTTTCTCGCTCCTACTGATGAAAAGAATTTGGCAGGTCTTGAAATCGGCGACCTCTTTGCCACGTCGAATAATCAGCCGGCGGCCCTGGAAAGTTTGACGGTGCGTGGCTCTTTCCAAGGCATCGCCCAAGGAGTCGTTGCCCAGAATGCCCAGGACAAGTGAGTCCTTTGCGGGCTGCGTTCCGTCGGCAGGCCAGCCTACGAAATTGGCTAGCTTGCACAGATACGCGGCCTTCAATTCATGCTCGGTTTGCACGGCCTCCGCTGCGCTCAACTCCGAGGGCCCCAACAACAAGATGACCAACCATGCGCTTGCTACGACGGCCCGCCAGGCCGTGCCTCCAGGGGCGAGATGACACGTTGATTGCCAGGTCCGGAGGCAGGAAGCTATAGCGTTGGTTGAGGAGCTATCTACACTGGCCGAAACGTCGTCTGTCATTCGCTGAGTCTGTTTAGCAATTTGCAAGCCGCCCGGCGCAAAGTGATGCCCCCGGCTGGAGCTATTCCAGTCGGGTCAACGGCGCCAAAACTCTTTGTCCGATAGTATGTTGGAAATCGACGTTGGTCGGTGCGCTGCTGGCTTTTGAGAGATAAGAGTCAACCGATGTCATCATCCGATGACGCTGTGTCCTCTTGCCGGAACGAAAAGGAAAACGGGTGCTGATCACAGGAGAGCCCCATGCGCCGCGGCACGGGCGCACCTCGACACACCATAATCCCATCGCTCAAATGCGGGTCGACGGGGACGCCTCGCCCTATTTTCCAAACTCCCGCAGAGGCGAGGCGTCCTGTCGAGCCGTCTGGTGCTGTGTTGAGGACGTGTTGCCCAAATCCCCGGAGTGCGCCCGTCCTCGGGCGCAGAATGTAAAAAAGCAGGCGGCGCACTCGTGAATTTTGGAGCGTTCTAAGCGGATGGACACTGCTGCGCCCGAGGACGGGCGCACTCCGGTCGGTCTGGGCAACAGGCCCTCGAGGTGCGCCTCCGTGGCCCGCTCTGCGGGAAATTTCGTTGACAGTTGCTGAGGGGACTGGTGTTAATTCGCCATCGCCGTATCTGCTGCACGCTTGCAAAGCAAGACATTGCATCGCGGCGAAACACTTACGATATGAGCAACCGCAAGATAAACATTGCCATCATCGGGCTAGGCTTTGGCGCGGAATTCATCCCCATCTATCAGCGGCATCCCCATGCAAACATGTACGCCATTTGCCAGCGCACGCAGAAAAAGCTGGATACGATTGGAGACGCCTTTGGGATAGAGAACCGCCACACCGACTACAAGCAGCTTCTGAAGGACCCGGACATTGACGCGGTCCATATCAATTCGCCCATCCCCGACCACGGCTGGCAATCCATTGCCGCGCTCAAAGCCGGAAAGCACGTGGCGTCCACGGTGCCGATGGCCACCAGCATCGAGGAGTGCAAACAGATTGTCGAGTTGGTGCAAAAGACCGGGTTGAAATACATGATGGCCGAGACGGTGGTGTATGCCCGCGAGTACCTGTTCATGAAAGAGCTCCTCGACAAGGGCAAGCTTGGCAAACTGCAGTTCGTGCAGGCGAGCCACCAACAGGACATGGATGGCTGGCCCAATTACTGGCCGGGCCTGCCGCCGATGTGGTATGCCACCCACTGCGTTGGCCCGGTCGCCGGGCTGGTTGGCAAACCGGCCGAATATGTGAGCTGCTTCGGCAGCGGAACAATTCGCAAGGATTTGATCAAGAATTACGCCAGTCCCTTCGCCGTCGAAACGGCTCACATCAAGTTCAAGGATTCAGACGTCAGCGCCCGCATCATCCGCAGCCTGTTCGATACGGCGCGCCAATATCGGGAAAGCATCGACGTTTACGGCAGCAAAGCCTCCGTCGAATGGCCGCTCGTCGAGCACGAACCGCTTGTTTTGCATACGGCCAAGTTGCCAGAGCCAAAGATTCCAAAGCCCGTCAGGGCGCCGGACTTCGCCAAGCGATTGCCGAAACCGATTCAGCGCTTCACAACCAAAGGCGTTTACGATCTGGCGAAGAAGACCCACTTGAGCTTCACGCAAGGCGCCGGCCATGGCGGCTCGCACCCTCATCTGGTGAATGAATTCCTGCAGGCGCTGGTGGAGGACCGCGATCCGTTTCCGAACGCGAAGCAATCGGCCAACTGGACCTGCGTCGGACTTTGCGCCCACGAATCAGCGCTGAAGGGCGGGGCGATTGTGAAATTGCCGGCATTCACAATCTGAACCGGTGACCGATCACAAATCCGTAATCACTCAATCAAACCACTTATGAGCAATGCAGAAGTCAGCAATATAGCGATTACACCGAATGCCAAACGCCTGCTGTGGGCGGGGTTTTTCGCGATTCTTGCGGCCGGTGTCGGTTTCGCGATCCGTGGCGGTATTTTCGACAATTGGGGTGCGGAATACGGCTTCACCGCCGCGCAGCTCGGCGCCATCGGCGGCGCGGGCTTTTCAGGGTTCTGCTTTGGCATCATTATCGGCGGGGTGATCTGCGATAGGATCGGCTACGGCAAACTCGTTATCCTCGCCTTTGCGCTGCATGTCCTTTCCGCCATTGTCACCTTCACGGCCAAGGGAGCCAGCGCGTACCAAAGCCTTTATTGGGGCATGTTTATTTTTGCCTACGCGAACGGAACGCTGGAAGCGGTGGCGAATCCGCTCGTGGCCACTTTGTTTCCCAACAATCGCACACACTTCCTGAACATCCTGCACGCAAGCTGGCCTGCCGGTCTGGTCATCGGCAGCGCGCTGGGCTGGTTGCTCGACGACAAAATGAAATTGAGCTGGCAAGTTCAACTCTCGCTCTACCTCCTTCCGACCTTGGGATACGGTTTGATGTTCCTGGGCCAACACATGCCGAAGTCCGAAGCGTCCATGAAGGGGTTAAGACTGGGGGAAATGTTCAAAGAAGTGGGCATCCTTGGCGCCTTGATCGTCTGCTACCTTCTGGCGCTCTTCTGCCAAAGCGCGCTTCAGATCAGTTCCACGTTGTCGTATGGAATTGCCGGCGCGCTGCTGATCGTGGTGGCAGTCATGACAAAGGGCTCCGCTGGGTCGTTCCTTCTGTTCATGCTCTTTGTGGCTCACGCGCTGGTCGGCGCCGTCGAACTGGGGACCGATGGCTGGATTCAAAACATTACGGGCAACCTTTTCACTTCGGAGCAAGGCAAGTATCTGTTTATGTGGACCTCGCTGATCATGTTCAGCCTGCGATTTTGCGCCGACTTTATTGAAAAGAAAATGGGGATATCCCCGGTGGGAATTCTCTTGATCTGCGCCATCCTTGCCTGCGTTGGATTGCAACTGGCGGCGAACATGACCACCATCGGCGTCGCGTTCCTGGCGCTGGCCGTCTATGCCGTCGGCAAAACGTTCTTCTGGCCCACGATGCTCGCGGTGGCTTCGGATCGCTTTCCACGCACGGGTGCCATCGCCATCAGCATCATGGGTGGCATCGGAATGATGTCGGCCGGTTTGATCGGCTCCCCGGGACTCGGCTATGCAAAGGACCGCTTCGCCACCGAGGCATTGGCCCAAACGAATCCCGCCGCACTCGAAAAATACCAAGCAGACAAGCCCAGCAAATTCCTGTTCTTCTCGGAGGTTTCGGCGCTGGACGGGACGAAGCTTGCTGAGGCCCAGAAAGTCCCGCCGTCAGCGCGCACGCCCGAGCAACAGGCCGTGGTGCAAGCGAGCATCACCGGCGACCGGAAGACGCTCAAGGCCGATTCGCTAATCCCGGCAGTGCTGGCCGTCATTTATCTGGGGCTGTTACTTTACTTCAAAGTCATCGGCGGTTATAAGCCCGTGCATATCGTGCCTGTGGCAGAGCAAAAGGAGGCCGAAGCTAAAGCGACGGCTTAGCTTAAGAGGGCTTGGCACATAGCATCTCCGCGGCTTGAGAGGCACTACTGACCACTGACTCTGTCAACGTAAGGTGTAGAACCCCGCTTCACGCTTGCCCGCTCCGTTAGAATTGTTAAAACTGCCGCCCGCTCGAATATGAACGGCCAGCCACGGCTTTTCCTCGCCAGCTTCATCACGCTGATTGCGGCCGGGATCGGTTTTTCCATTCGCAGCGGCATCCTGGATGATTGGGGCCGCGAGTTTGGATTTACACAAACCGAGCTGGGAGCCATCACCGGCAGCGGCTTGTGGGGCTTTGGTTTGGCCATCGTCTTCTTCAGCCTGCTGGCGGATCGTGTCGGCTATGGACCACTGATGTGCGTGGCGTTTGTTCTGCACGTCCTTTCTGCGGTATTGACCCTGGCCGCCGGCTATGTCTTCGCCCGTTACGGCAAGGCGCACGCATTCTGGGTGCTTTACATCGGCATGTGGGTATTTGCGCTCGCCAACGGCACCTGCGAAGCCGTCATCAATCCCCTCGCGGCTACCCTCTATCCAAAGGAGAAGACCCACTATCTGAACATCCTCCATGCCGGATGGCCGGCGGGACTGATTGTGGGCGGCCTGTTGTCCTACCTGATGGTGGAGCGCGGTGAACGCGTTGTGGTGCGATGGGAGATCCAGTGGCTGATTTTTCTGGTGCCCGTGCTCGTTTACGGTCTGTTGATGTTTCGACAAACGTTTCCAATTTCCGAGGCCAAGGCGGCGGGTGTGCCCTTTGCCACCATGCTCAAGGAGTTTGCCCAACCGGTGCTGCTCGCGCTGTTGCTGCTTCACGCCATGGTCGGTTACGTGGAGTTGGGCACCGACAGTTGGATCGCCAATCTCATGACGAACATCGCGGGCATGAAGGGTATTCTCCTGCTCGTTTATACTTCCAGCATCATGTTTGTGCTCCGCTTTTTTGCCGGGCCTATCGTCCACAAAATTTCCCCGCTCGGCCTCCTTTTTTCCTGCTCGGTGCTGGCGGTCATGGGATTGCTTTGGCTCGGCAATGCCACTGTGGGCCTGGCTGTGTTCCTGGCCGCCACCATTTACGGCGTTGGCAAGACCTTCTTCTGGCCGACGATGCTCGGGGTCGTGTCCGAGCGCTTTCCGAAAGGCGGTGCCTTGACGCTTGGCGCCATCGGCGCGGCGGGTGTTTTTTCCGGCGGTTTGTTGGGCACGCCGGGCATCGGTTACGTGCAGGATTATTACGCCGCCGACAAACTCACGCGGGAGTCACCTCCAATCTATCAGCACTATGCAGCCGTCGGACAAAAGAGTTTCCTGTTCTTCCCTTCGACGACCGGATTGGATGGCTCGAAAACCGGCCCCGTCATGGCACGACCGGAAACGGAACTGACCGAATCGGAGAGGGCCGTCCGCTCGGCCGTCATTTTTGGCGCGCGCATGAGTCTCAAATGGACGGCGCTGGTTCCGTTGGTCATGGCTGTCGGTTATTTGCTCCTGATCTTGTATTTCAAAGCCAAAGGCGGCTACCAACAGGTTCATATCGAGGGAAGCGACCGGGAAGCCAAAGAGGTCGCTGAAAGCCATTGAAAGAGCATGAAGTTACTCGTGACCGGTGGCGCAGGATTTATCGGATCAAATGTCATCCACCACATTATTGACCGGCCAGAGATCGAGCGGTTGGTCAATCTGGATTGCCTGACTTACGCCGGCCACCTGGCGAACCTCGAAAAGATTTTCGGCCATCCCAAATACATTTTTGAAAAGGTGGATCTGCGCGACAAACCTGCGGTGCTGCAGGTGGTCTCAAGGCATGACATCACCCATGTGCTGCACCTGGCTGCTGAGTCTCACGTGGATCGATCCATATCCGAACCGGCAGGTTTTATTCACACGAACGTTGTGGGCACCTTTCATCTCCTGGAAGCTTGCCGCAGCGTCTGGGACGAAGATTTTTCCGGCAAGCGCTTTCACCATGTGTCAACAGATGAAGTCTATGGGAGTCTGGGGCCAACAGGTTATTTTACTGAAACGACTCCCTATGCACCGAACTCGCCCTACTCGGCCAGCAAGGCCGCCAGCGATTTTTTCGTGCGCGCTTATCACCACACATACCGGCTGCCGGCCGTCATCACGCACGGCTCCAATGCTTACGGCCCGTATCAGTTTCCCGAGAAACTCATTCCGGTGATCGTCCAAAGCGTGCTGCAGCGCAAGGCAATCCCTGTCTATGGCGATGGCATGAATGTACGTGATTGGCTGTACGTGCGCGATTATGCCGAAGCGCTTTGGCAGGTCCTGATTCGCGGGCGCGATGGCGAGACCTACAACATCGGCGGGCACAACGAAGGGCCCAACATCCGAATCGTGGAACGGATCTGTGACTTAATCGATGAGCTGGCGCCGCACTTGGGAGGTGGCTCTCGCAAACTGATCACCTTGGTCAACGATCGCCCGGGCCACGATCGCCGCTACGCCATGGACGTATCCAAAATCAACCGTGAGTTGAGTTGGACGCCGGCCTACACCTTTGAACGCGGCCTTCGGGAGACAGTGCAATGGTACGTGGAGAACCAGAAGTGGGTGGAAACCGTTAAGAGCCCGAAGGGCTAGAGCATTTTAAATAAAACGGTAGCCAAGCCAAGCGTTTGTTCGGCAGGGCGGCGCTGCGGCGCCGCCTGGCCGCGCAGCAGCGCGGCCCTACCCTTCCGCATCGGCCACAGAATTTCTGAAAACGCTATAGCGCTTCAGGGCGCAGCCTTGCGACATCGCGCCAGCGTCATCAAGGCCAAGCCTGTGCCGTACTGCTGGTGATAATTGTAGAGCGGGAAGTCCCACCACGAGCCGTCCTTCTCCTGGAGCGGGACGATGATGGCGGCGAGTTGGTCCCGATATCTGGCCGTCTGCTCCCCGCCCAGCTCTTCCACACAAAGCGCGGCGTAGTAGTGTCCGTAGTAGAAGAAATATCCAGCCACCTGAAACCAGGATTCGTGGGGCACAGGACGCTTGCGGCCAAATGAAAGCCACTCGTTTCGGGCCACCAGCCGGTCAAGCCAGTTTGTCATGACGGTGTCGGTGATGGTCTTGTCGCCCCAGAGACGCAGCGCCAGATTGCACGCCTGGGAGCGGCCGAGGCTTCCGCCCGGCCGGTTGATTGGGACCATCGGACGGTAGCGCATGTGTTCTCCATAGAGATAAGTATGATCGGGCTTGCGTTGCCGGTTGACGGAGGCGATGCCC
>Ga0137429_1000163_pt1 | contig 35974 bp, 29 predicted proteins | sample EasRivERMZT736_2_FD_102304 | JGI IMG/M metagenome (GOLD analysis project Ga0137429, IMG submission 102304) | Soil microbial communities from meander-bound floodplain in the East River, Colorado, USA - East River MetaG ERMZT736_2 | ecosystem: Environmental > Terrestrial > Soil > Floodplain ...
GTCCGAAGCGAACAGCTTCGCCATCGATGTGTACATCCCCAGCTCCCGGTCTCCCCGGTCGGCCATCGCGCACGCCTTGTAGAGCAGCTCCCGGGCCGCGGCCGTCTGGGCGCGCGCGACCTCGAGCTGCGGGCCGGCAAGGTCGGCATCGACCACGGCGCGGTAGTAGCGCTCCCGCAGATCCTGGACGGCCGGATCGTCGGACTCCGGGCGCGCCGCGGACAGGGCTGGCGCCGAGCCAGTGGCCTCCGAACCGGCTTCGCGGGCCGGGGGCTCCAGCCGCGCACTGTCCGGGGCACGGTGCGCGGCCTCGGCGAGAAGGGGGCCGATCCGCTCCGCCTCCGCGGCCGCCTCGCGCTGCCGGCTTTCGAGGCGCCGCACCTCGGCCTGCCCCTCGCTGAAGACCTGTTTCGCGCTCTCGAGCTCCGCGTCGAGAAGCGTCAGCTCCGATTGGGTCCGGAACTCGCGCGCCTTCGCCTGTGCTGCCGTGAACGACGCGGAGGCGATCTGCAGACTTGCCGCCAGCCCCGTGGCGTCGGAGCCGTCGCCACGCGCGGCCGCCGCCAGCCGCTCGTTCTGTGCGGCCAGCACGCGCCGCACGCTACGATTCGTGCCCAGCTCCCCTTCCAGGAACAGCCGCTCTCCGCGGGCGCGCCCGATCTCCGCACTCTGCGCCTTGGCCTTTTCCTCCAGCACTTCGAGCTTCGCGGTGCGCATGAAGGCGACGACGGCCGCCTCCCCCTCGGCGAGGCGACCGGCGACGGCCGCGGCGCGCTCGTCGAGCACGGAGGCGACCTGCCGCGATGACTGTCCCTTGAACTGCCGGCTGACCTCCCGGAATGACTCCGCCCAGGCGTTCGCGGTCCGCGTGGCGCGCTCGGGATCGGTGTCGCGCACGGTGAGGTCGAGCAGCGGGCCGATGACGACCGAGTTGTAGGCGCCGCGCTCCTCGTGCACCTCGACGCGCAGCCGGCGGGCCACGGCCTCATACGTCGCCGGCGGCTCCTCCGGATCGTTCGCGAGCCCGGCACGGGCAATCGCCCCCTGCACGACGGCGGGAGTGACGGCGATCTGGCGATACGTCTCGGCGGTCGGCGCCGGCGGGGTCAGGTCCGAGCGGAGCGGCGCCGGGGTGACGAGCACGCTCGCCGTGGCCAGATAGGTTCGCGGCAGCTGCAGCGTCACCAGCGCGGCCACGAGCATGGCGCCGGCGGTGGTGGCGCCGATGACGAGCTTGTGACGCCAGAGGAGGGCGAGGGTCATCGGCCGCCGGCGACCGCGAGCGCGCGCGGTGGCACGGGCTGATATCTGTTGTCGCGCTGGAACGGGATGAAGCCGGCGTCGCGGATCACGCGCTCCATCTCCGGGGCGGAAGTGCAGTGGAGCGATCCGGCGGCGGAGACGACGTTCTCCTCGAGCATCACGCTGCCCATGTCGTCGGCGCCGAAGCGCAGCGCAAGCTGGCCCATCTTGAGCCCCTGCGTCAGCCACGACGACTGAAGGTGGGGGATGTTGTCGAGGTAGAGGCGGGCGACCCCGAGCGTGACCAGGAAGTCGTGGGCCGTGGCCTCCTGCCCGTGCTGCCGATGACCGAGCGGGTTGTTGCCGGGCTGGAAGGTCCAAACGATGAAGGCGTGGAACCCGCCCGTGCGGTCCTGCAGGGCGCGCAACCGCTCCAGGTGGGTAATCCGATCGGCGAGCGACTCGCCGCACCCCATCATCATGGTGCACGAGGTCTCGAGTCCCTGCCGGTGCGCCTCCTCCATCACCGCGAGCCACTCGTCGGAGCGGGTCTTCAGCGGCGCGATCCGGTCGCGCACCTCGTCGACCAGGATCTCGGCCCCGCCCCCCGGGATCGAGTCGAGGCCGGCGGCGCGCAGGCGCTCCAGCACCTCGGGGAGCGGCCGTGCGGATACCTGGCAGACATGCAGGATCTCCGACGGGGAGAAGCCATGGATGTGGATCGGGAATCGCGCCTTGATCCCGGCCAGAAGGTCCTCGTAGTAGGAGAGCGGCAGATCAGGGTGGTGCCCTCCCTGGAGCAGGATCCCGGTGCCTCCCGCGGCGAGCGTCTCGGCGATCTTGCGGTGGATCGTCTCGGTCGGAAGGACGTACGACTCGCTGTCTCCGGGAGGCCGGTAGAAGGCGCAGAAGCTGCAATAGGTGATGCAGACGTTCGTGTAGTTGATGTTCCGTTCGATGATGTAGCTCACGCGTCCGTCGGGGCGACGTCGGGCCCGCGCGGCATCCGCGGCCTCCCCGATCGCCAGCAGGTCGCCCGCACGGAGGAGAGCGAGGCCCTCCTCCGGCGCGAGGCGGCCCCCGCCGGCGGAACGCGCCAGCGTGGCGGCGAGGGACCCGCTCATCCCGCCACCGCCGCCACCGCGGCCCAGGCGGGAGGAGGGGTGGCGCCGGCGGGGAGCAACCCCTCCTCGGCCGCCAGTGCCAGGAAATGCCCGAGCCCGGCGCGCTCCTTCTCGCCAAGCTCGTACGAGAGGTTCTCACGCAGGTAAGCGAGCGCTTCCCCGGCGGACAGCCCGAGCGCCGCCGCCTCGGAGGCGGCGAGCTCGGGGAGAGCGCGCCGTCCGGCCGCGAGGGACGCGTGGAGCAGGTCGGCCTCGGCCATCCCGAAGACGCCGCCGTCGCGCACCGCCCACAGCGCGAAGACGAACGGCAGGCCCGTCAAGGCGTGCCACTCCTCGGCGAGATCGATGATCACCAGACCCGGCGGCAGCGGCCGCAGCGCCTGGTCGGCGATCAAGAGGGCGCCGTCGTGGCGGGCCAGCATCGCCTCCGGATCGGGTCGCATCACCTCGAACTCCGGCCGGCAGTGGAAGCGGCGGGCCAGGAGGATACGCAGCAACGCCACTGAGGTGCGGCTCGAGGCGTCGAGCGCGAGAGAGCGGCAGCGCTCGAGCGGCCGCGAGACGGCGACGATCACCGAGCGCACGCGCCGGTCCGTGGCGATGGCGATCCCGGGAAGGTGCCGCAGGCCTGGAATCCGGGCCGCCTCGATCGACGGAATGAGCGCGGCATCGGCGCTTCCGTCGGCAAGGGCCTGCGCCGACTCCGCCGGGGTGCTCAGCGCGAGCTCGATCCGTTCAGCGCCGGGCAGCGGCCGCACGATGAGGCCGTGCAGCAGCGGCAGGGAGTTGAGGTAACGGAACGCGGCGATCCGCGATCGCCTGGAGGGTTCGGTGGGCAACGGTGGGCCTTTCTCCGGGAACGGCGAAGGTGCTATTTTACCGAAGGGTTACGACGTGTCAAACCAACCGCTCTCGAGCCACATGGACCCCCGGCGATCCCTGCCTCCCTGGATGCTGGTCAGCGACCTGGAGGTCGCCGCGCGGCCGCGATTCATCGCGTGCGTGGAGGCGATAGCAGCTGCCGGGGAGTGGTTCGCCGTGCAGGTGAGGGCGAAGGCGTTGCCCGACGCGGAGCTGCTGGAGTTCGCGCGCGAGGTGCGCGGGGCGCTCGATCGGGCCGGGGCGTCAGGGCGGGTCCCCCTCCTCGTCAATGGTCGCTTCGACCTGGCGGTTGCGAGCCGGGCAGACGGGGTGCAGCTGCCGGCGGCCGGCGTCCCCGCGCGGCGGGTGCGGGAGGAGCTGGGAGCGGGGTGGCTCGTCGGGGTGTCGACGCATTCTCCGCAGGAGGTGCAGGCGGCGCGCGAGGCGGGGGCGGACTACGCGATCTTCGGCCCCGTGTACCGTACCCCCTCCAAGCCGGCCGCCGTGGAACCGCAGGGGACCGCCGGCCTGGCGGCCGCGATCCAGGCCGCGGCGGGGTTGCCGCTGCTCGCCATCGGCGGGTACACGGCGGAGCGCGCCACGCAGGCGCGGCAGCTGGGCGCGCACGGCGTCGCGGTGGTCCGTGCCATTCTCGCGGCCGACGACCCGATCGACGCGGCGCGCGCCCTGACCGTGGCGCTCGGAAGGGCGGAGCTTCCATGAATCGTCCAACGGTGCTGACGATCGCGGGGTTCGATCCCAGCGGCGGCGCCGGGGTGCTCGCAGACGTCAAGACGATTGCGGCATCACGCTGCTACGGGGTGGCGGCGATCACCGCGGTGACGATCCAGAACACGCAGGGGGTCGCGGCGGTGCATCCGGTCCCGGACGACTGGCTCGCGAGTCAGCTCGAGGCGCTCCTGGAGGACGTCGAGGTGAGCGCGGCCAAGGTGGGAATGCTGGCCACCTCGCGTGCCATCGATACGGTGGCGCGGGCCGCGACCGCGGATGAGTTTCCTTATCTGGTGCTCGATCCCGTCCTGCGGGCCAGCCGCGGCGGCGAGCTCCTTGCCGCGAACGCGATCGACCGCTTGCGGTCGATCCTGTTCCCCCTGGTGGATCTCGTGACGCCCAACCTCGAGGAGGCCGCCCGGCTGGCTGGCCGGCCCGTCAAGGACGTGGAGGGGATGAAGGAGGCGGCGCGGGTGATCCACGGCGGCGGCGCCCGGGGAGTGCTGATCACCGGGGGGCACCTCGCCGGGAGTCCGGTGGATGTCGCCTACGACGGGCGGAACCTGGCGCTGTTCGACGCGCCACGCGTGGAGGCCCCGCCGGTGCACGGGCTCGGATGTGCGCTGTCGACCGCGGTGGCCTGCGGATTGGCGCGTGGGTTGCCCCTGTTCGATGCGATCGAGGAGGCGAAGCGCTACGTCTCGCACCTCCTCACCCGCTGGCTGCGCGTCGGCAAGGGGAGCGTCGTGCCCGACCACGGGGCACCCTGAGGCGCTCCCCGTCCCCCACGAACGCCTGGCCCACTGGGGCGTGGTCCAACGAACGCACGCCCCGCTGGGGCGTGCTCCCTCGCACGCAAGGCGGGCTCGGAGTTGGACACCCCCCTCGCCCGCCAGGCGGGCTCGGAGTGGGGCCCCCTCACCAGTCGGTGCGAACCGAGACGAACTGCGTCTCGACCCCGCGCTGCACGAAGAAACGCACCTGTCGCCTGCGCGCTTCGCGCGCCTGCTCGAGCGCGGCCCGGAACGAGGCGAGGTCCGGCGTCGGTGCGTCATCCACCTGCAGCACGAGATCGCCGGGAGCCAGCCCTGCCACCTCTGCCCAGCCGGCGTTCTCCAGCTCGGAGATCACGACGCCCGCGGTGTCGACCGGCAGGTTCTGCGCCTGGATGTAGTCGAAGGTGATCTCCCGGACCGTCATCCCGAACGCTTCATCGCGATATTCCTCCGCGAGGAACGAGGTGCGTGGGGCGACCTCGGGGCGAATCGTCAACTCGCGGATCTCCCCCGCGCGCCAGACCCGCAGCGGAACCGCTTCCCCCGCCGCCAGGCGCTCGACCTGCTGCCGGAAGAGCGGCAGATCGGAATCCTCGCGCGCCGGGATCGGCGAGCCTGACAAGGAGAGGACGACATCGCCGCCCTGCAACCCGGCGGCCGCCGCCGGAGACCCCTCGAGCACGCCGGTGACGATGACGCCGCCGATCCCGTCTATCTTCCAGTACGCGGCGAGGCGCCGGGACAAGGCCTGCATGGTGATCCCGAGCCAGGCGCGGCTGGGACGGCTCTCGAGGGGCGGCGGCGAGGCCATTGACGCAGCGAACAGGGGAGCGGGGAAGAGCATCGGGTAACCGACGCGCGGTCCTTGTGAGAACGATCCGAAAACGAGCAGCGCATTCTGGGGGAGGTCGCCGGGGGAGCGGGGCGGAGGGAGCACATCCTCGCCCACCAGGCCGAGCGCTCTGCCGTCCGGGGTCACCACGAGGCCGCCGATAGCCAGGTCGAGCACCGGGGCCGACAGCGAGAACATCGGGCGCGGCTTCTCGACCGCCGCGTTGATCCGCGCCGGCCAGAAGGCCGCGGCGTACTCGTAGCGCTCCGCCAGCAGGCCGACGATCCAGACCTCCTGTCCGATCCGAATCTGCGGATCCGTCTCGAAGCGGACCGGGGTGAGCCCTGCGGGGAGCGGCGCCGCCAAACGCACATAGCCGAGGTTCAGGTCGCGGTCGAACCCGACCGGCGTTGCCGGGTGCTCGGCCTCCCCGCTCCCCAGGACCGTGAAGGCAACAGGCTCCAGCGTCAGGCGCGGATCACCGCCGGGATCGGGAAAGGCGTCCCCTGGGATGACCACGAGTCCGTCGTCGCTGACCAGGATCCCGCAGACGACCTTCTCCACCTTCTCGCCTTCGCCGCCGGTGGGCGCTTCCTGCGGCCGCAGCGTGTAGCGCAATGGGACCACGGACGAGGCGAGCTTCGCGAGGGTGGCGCCGGGGCCGGAGGACTCCGCGGGGAGCGGATTCGCGCCGAGGACCGTAAGCGCCATTACGAGACCGGTCGCCCATCCTCTCATCGCGGGCTCCCGGCGCCGGAGCTTGCCGGCTTGGTCGTGTAGGTTGGCTCCAGCAGGATGAACGCCCGGCTGCGGCCGCGCTGCACCTCGAGCAGCACCGGCGCGACTCGCGATTCGATCAGCCGCTGTACCCGTTGCTCCAGGACCCGCAGTCCCGGGATCTCCTGGGAGTCCATCCGCCGGACGATGTCACCGGGCCGGAGCCCCGCCTCGAAGGCGAACGAGGCCGACTTGACGCCGCTCACCAGAGCGCCCCCTCGATCCTCGAGGCGCATGCGCCGCGCGCGCTCCGGCGTGACGTCGCGCGCCGTGAACCCCCACTCGCGGAACTCTCGCTCGGTCCCCTCCGGGCTGTCGAGGTCACGCGGGGTGGCCTTGGCGACGCGCTTCGCCCCGTCCCGCAGCAGGACCAGCTCGATCTCTGCACCCGCCGGGAGGTCGGAGAGCCAGCGACGCAGCGTCGGGAGCTGCTCCTCGTGGCGTCCCACGACCGCGCGGCCCGCGACCTCGAGCGCGATGTCCCCCGGCCGCACGCCGGCCTCGGCGGCCGCGGAGTCGGCCGCAACCGAGGCGATGAGCGCCCCACCCGTGCCCGAGATCGGCGCGGCACCCAGGGCGGCCGTCAGCGGCTGCCAGGAGATCCCGAGCCACGAGCGGCGCACCTGACCCTGGGCTAGAATCTGGCGAACCACCTCCTGAGCGAGGTCGATCGGAATAGCGAAGCCCAGGTTCTCGCCGATGACCGGGATGGCGCGGGCGTTGATCCCGACCACCTCGCCGCGCAGATTGACCAGCGGCCCGCCGGAGTTCCCCGGGTTGATGGCGGCGTCGGTCTGGATCCAGGTGTTGAAGGTGCCGGCGACCGCCCCATCGGGCTCCGGGGAGTCCGGCAGGTAGCGCTCGACCGTCGAGATCACACCGAGCGACAGCGAACGCGAGAGGCCGAGGGGGCTGCCCAGCGCCATGACGTACTGCCCGGGCTGCAGATCACCGGAACGCCCCAGCGTGGCGGGTCGCAATGGACCCTCGACCTCCGCCATCTCCAGCTGCAGCACGGCAAGGTCGGTCCACGGGTCGCGGCCGATCACCGTGGCGGGGACCTCCTGCTGGTCGCTCAGCGTGCAGAGCACCCGCTCCGCCCGCTGCACGACGTGATCGTTGGTCAGCACGTGGCCACTGGCGGAGAAGATCACGCCGGAGCCGGTCACCGCGATCTGCTCACGCTCCCCGGCGCGGAAGACCTCGAGGACCGGCTGAATGTGCACGAGGGCGGGAAGCACGCGGTCGCGCGCCCGGTAGACCGCACGCTGGTCGGCCTCGACCGAGGCGAGTGTCGGGACGGCGGCGAGAAGCATCGGTAGCAGGAGGATGAGCGTCTTCGCCAGGCGTCGGCGGGCGGGAGGTTGCAGCATGCAGAATCTCTCCGGATCCGCCCGTGGCGCTCCGGCTTCGGAGCGGGCCTCCCCGCGGGCGTACCCCCGCCGTAGGCGGGGTCGGACTGGGATGCTGAGGTGAAGGAGGAAACCTGAACCGCGAAGCTTTAATTCCCGGGGCTGCCGTTCATCCACTTACAAGAGGCATTTTCCATATGGGGTGGGAGAACTCTCCATTTCTATGGAGGTGGGTTCGGATAGGTGGGACCTGCGTAGGTGGGATCATGATGGGTAGACAGCCCCGGGAAAGCTGTAACCTCCACTAGACAATGTCTTTATGATGGACTCGTACCACGAGATGCCGCGGTATCCTATCCAACATTTAGTGCGGTGTCAAGAAAAAAATACCATTTCTAGTATGCGCCGGGAACCCGCGACCCTGGCGTGTTTTCGCACCTTGCTCGCCTCGATCCCGCGCCGGCGGCCGGCTCCGGGCGGGGGGCGGGTGCCCCCGGGGCACTCCCCGAACCCGGCCGTATCATGCCGTTCCTCTCGCGGCGTCGGTGATTAGCTGCCCGCACGCGGCCCGGATGTCGGTCCCCCGGCTCCAGCGGACCGTGGCCGCCAGGCCGCGCGTCACGAGCCGCTCACAGAAGCGCCGGGCCACCTCCTCGGTGGGCCGGCGGAAGCCCAGGTCCGGGTCCTCGTTGAAGGGGATGACGTTCACCTTGCAGGTGAGCGGGCGCAGCCGCGACGCGAGCCGGTCGGCCTGCTCGAGCGCGTCATTCACGCCCGCCAGGAGCACGTACTCGAAAGTGAGGCGCTCACCGGGCCTGAGCGGATACGCCGTCAGCGCGCGCAGCAGCTCGTCGATCGGATGCACCCGGCCGATCGGCATCAGCGAGGCGCGGGTGGGATCGTCGGCGGCGTTGAGTGAAACGGCGAGCCGGGGACGGAACGGCAGCTCCGCGAGCTTGCGGATCCCCTCGACGTGCCCCACCGTCGACAGGGTGACGCGGCGATACGACAGGTCCATGCCGTGCGGTGAGAGCAGCAGCTCCAGCGCCGCTGCGACCGCTGCGAAGTTGTGCAGCGGCTCTCCCATCCCCATCAGGACGAGGTTGAACCGCTCGCGGCCGTGGTTTCCCGCGTCCGCCAGGCGGAGGACCTGACCCACGATCTCGCTGGGGGCGAGATTGCGGACCAGCCCCATCTTCGCGGTCAGACAAAACGCGCAGCCGAACGCGCAGCCTACCTGCGAGGAGATGCAGAACGTCGTGCGTTCGCCGTCCACCAGGTACACCGACTCGATCCGCGTTCCATCCGCGAGCCCTAGCAGGTACTTGCGGGAGGAATCCGCCGACTCCCGGGTCTCCACCACCTCGGGCAGCCGGATCGGGAGCAGGTCTGCGAGGCGCTCTCGCAGGGAACGTGGGAGCGCGGTGATCGCCTCGTAGGTGCGCGCACCGCGCTGCAGCACTTCGTGCAGGATCTGGCGCGCGCGGTACGCAGGCTCCCCGAACTCAGCCACCAGGCGCGACGCGAGCGCGGCGGGAACGAGGTCGAGCAGCGGGGTGGAGGGGGGGGCCGGCGGCATGGCCGCATTCTACCTCTGCGCCGCCGGGCGACCGGACGATCGCCCGCCGGCTCTCACCCCCGGTCGAGGAGCCGCGCGCGCGGGTCGAGCCAGCCGTACAGCAGGTCGACGCACAGGTTCACCACGGCGAACGTGAGCGTCAGCACGAGCACGCAGCCGCTGACGAGCGCGCGGTCGCGCGATCGGATCCCCTCCAGCAGGGCGCTCCCGACCCCGGGCCAGTCGAACAGGATCTCGGTCGCAATCGCCCCGCCGAACAGCATCGCGACCTGCACCCCCGCGGCGGTGGCGAGTGGAGCCAGCGCCGATCCGAGCGCGTGCTGGAGCACCAGACGGCCCGTCGAAACCCCCTTGGCTCGCGCCGTCCGGATGAAATCCTCGGTGAGCGTTTCGCACAGGGACGTCCGGACCAGGCGCGTGAAGTACCCGGCCGAGAACGCGCACAGCGTCAGCGCCGGAAGCACGAGGTTCGGCAGGTCCGGCATCTCCAACCCTCGCACTCCGAACAGGCGGGCGGCCGGCGCGAGCTGCAACGTGTAGCCGTTGATCGGCAGCCAGCCGAGCGCGCCGGAGAACAGGCGGCGCAGCAGGATTCCCATCCAGAAGACGGGGACCGCCAGCCCCACCAGCGAGAGGACCAGGACGGCGCGGTCGGGCAGACCGCCGGGCCTGAGTGCGGCGGCGATCCCCCCGGCGAGCCCCAGGAGCACCGCGAGGGTGATGGCGGTGATCGCCAGCACCGCGGAGGGCCACATGCGCTCCAGCAGGATCTCGCGCACGGGTCGCCCTTCCACCAGCGACTCGTGGAGGTCCAGCCGCGCCAGCCTCGCGAGGTAGCGGAAGTACTGCACGGCCCGCGGCTGGTCGAGGCCCAACTCCTGGTGCAGCGCGAGGATCGCTTCCTTCGTCGCCGTCTGCCCTAGCAGCCCGCGCGCCGGATCGCCGGGAAGGACGATCAGCACCACCCACACCAGCGTTGCCATCGTCCACAGGAGCGGGACGAGCGCCAGACTGCGGCGAAGGAGGTAATGCCCCATCAATCTCCTGCCGGGCGGCCGGGCCCGCGCCGACCCGGGGTCAGGGCGACACCGGCCGGGGCCGCAAGCGTACGAGATGTAGCGGGGAGGCGAAGTCACCGAGCGGGCTGAGTACGAGCCCTTCCACCTCCGGCCGGACCAGCGCCTCGTCCCGGAAGGCGTAGAGGAAGATCCACGCCGCGTCCTCGACGACGATCGCCTCCGCGCGGCGGTACAGCGGCGCGCGCGCCGCCGCGTCCGGGAGCGCCACCGCCTCGTCGAGCAGGCGATCGACCTCGGCGTTGCTGTAGCGGGCGTAGTTGCCGCCAGGGCCGCCGTTTGCGGTGTAGAGGTTCGTGAACAGGAAGTTGTAGGCGTCGGGGAAATCACCGACCCAGGCAAAGTAGATCAGCTCCTCCTCCGGGGGGGTCTCGGCGGTGCCGGTGATCGCCTGCAGGTAGGAGGCGATGTCGAGGCTGCGTCCCTCGACCGGGATGCCGACCGCGTTGAGGTCGGACGCGATGCGGGCACACATCCGCCGGTGCCCTTCATTGTCGTTGTAGAGCAGCGTCATCCGGGGCAGACCGCGCCCTCCCGGATAGCCGGCCTCGACCAGGAGCTCGCCGGCGCGCGCGGGGTCGAAGGCGTAGCCGGCGAGCGTCGGGTCGAACCCCGGCAGTCCAGGCGGGATCACCCCGGCAATTGCCACGTCCTTCCCCTCGTCGACCACGCGCAGCAGGTAGTCGCGATCCACCGCGTGGTTCGCCGCCCGTCGCAGCGCCAGGTTCCCCGCGAAGGGCCGCTTGGCGTGGTTGAAGGCGATCCCCCGGATGGCGATCTGCGGCCAGCGATGGAACTGGCTCCCCATCTCGGCCTGGATCGCCTCACGCTTGCCGGAGGGGACCTCGTCGGCCACCTCGAGGTTTCCCGCCCGGTACTCCTCGAGGGCCGTCTCCTGGCTGCGGACGATCTTGTAGACGACGCGATCGACAAAGGGCCCTTCGCCGTAGAAGTCGCTAGAGGCGTCGAGCACCACCGACTGACCGGTGGTCCAGGCGGAGAAGCGGAACGGGCCGCAGCCGACCGGATGGCGAAGATAGGCATGCGTCGGGTCGTCGTACACCTCGCGCGGCACGAGGCTCGCCTGTTCGAGCACGAGGTGGGAGAGGAAGGGGCCGTACGGCCGCGCGAGAGTCAGCCGGACTGTGTAGCGGTCCAGGACCGCCAGTCCTTCCACCGTCGACGTCTCCCCCCGCTGGAAGGCTGCCGCGCCCAGGACTGGCTCGAACACCCACGGCCTGGCAGACCGGTTCTCCGGCTTCAGCGCGCGTTCGAACGAGTAGACGACATCCGCCGCCTCCACCTCGCGCCCGTTGTGGAACCGGACGCCGTGGCGCAGGTGAAACGTGAACTCGCGGCCATCCGCCCGCCCCTCCCAGGACTCGGCGACCGCGGGCACGATCTGCAGTGTCCTCGCGTCGAGTTCCACCAGACCGTCGAACACCCCGAACAGAATCGCCTCCGAGGTGATGTCGCGCGCCCGCACCGGGTCCAAATCGGGGGGATCGTCGTTCAGGCGATAGCGCAGCACGGTTCCCTCCGGCGCCGCGGGCCGCGTGCAGGCCGGCAGGCCGGGGAGGAGTGTCAGCAAGACGGCGGCCAGCAGCCGGCCTCGGCGGCGGCTCATCGGGCGGCGGCGCGCATGCGAGGGTCGAGCGCCTCCTGCAGCCCCTCCCCGAGGAGGATGAAGCCGAGGATCGTCAGGGTGATCGCCAGGCCGGGAAACAGCGCGAACCACCAGGCGTCCGAGACATAGGTGCGGGCCCCGTGGAGGATCGTCCCCCAGGAGACTCGCGAGCTGTCCGCGAGCCCGATGAACGACAGCCATGCTTCGGCGAGGATGTTCCCCGCGATCCCGGCCGCGGCCGCGGGCCAGACGGGGGTGATCCCCGCGGGGAGCGCGTGTCGTGCAAGGATGCGCAGGTCGTCCGCCCCCGCGGCCCGCGCCGCGGCAACGAACTCCAGCCGGGAGACCGCAAGCACTCGCGATCGCACCAGCCGCGCGATGCTGGGCCACCCCAGGAGCCCGAGGAGCAGGACGAGCGGGCCGACGCCGCGCTGCTGCGTCAGCGCCACGACCGCGACGGCAACCAGCGGGAAGGGGAACGCCAGCACCACGTCGGTGCCGCGCATCAGGATGGCATCGACACGCCCCCCCTTGTACCCCGCCCACCCGCCGATCGCGATACCCAGCGCAGCCGCCAGGATCTCGGCGCCGACGCCGACGAGCAGGGACGTACGCGCGCCGCACATGATCTGCACTCGCAGGTCCCGCCCTTCCTGGTCCGTTCCGAGCCAGTGTCCGCGGCCTGGGGGAAAGGGAGCTCCTTCGACCTTGGGGAGGTCCCGACAGTCCTTTCCGAGCAGTACGGTGGTCAACAGCGGCTGGAGGACGCCGGCCAGCACAAAGACCCCGACCAGCAGCGCGCCAAGTCGGGCGGAGATCGGCAGGGTCGCGCCCGCGGCAACGCCGAGCGCGCGACCCAGCGAGAGTGGCGGGACCGCCGTGCGTGCACCCATCGCGGCGCGACGATAGCACACCGATCCGGGACCGAGAAGCCGCGGACCAGGCGTTTTCTTGACCGAGTCGGGTGCGTGGGGTACCATGCCGACGCCTTGGCGCGACGCACGCCCTCGCCGTTCGACGGCGCGGTGACGGGGCGCATGCTCGCCGGCGGATCGGCGACGAGATCTCGATGAAGCGCGACCAATGGACCTTCCTGTGCAGCGGCGTCGTGTTTGGCTTCGTCGTCGGGTTCGTCGTGGCATGGGGAATCGGGCGCAGCCCCGCGCCCGTCGCCGCCGCCCCGCTGGGTACGCGAGCTCCCGCCCCCGCGGCGACTCCGGCGACGGAGGCGTCACCCGACGCCATGATGGGCGAGGTTCGCGCCCGTCTGGCGGCACTGCGCGAGGCCATCGACAAGAACCCGAACGATGCCGATGCGTTGCGCGAGCTCGGCAGCCTCTACATGCAGATCAGCCGCTATGACGAGGCGCGCACCTATCTCGAGCGCGCGGTGGCGGCCAGCCCGGCGGATGTCCACGCGCTGACCCATCTGGGGATCGTGCTTGCCGAGATCGGCGACCTGCCCGGCGCTCGCCAGCGCTTCGAAAGCACCGTCGCGGCGGAGCCGGACTACTGGCAGGGGTGGTTCTACATCGCCGTCACGTGCGCCCGCGTCGGCGACCTCGACGCGGCCCGCCGCGCCGTCGCGCGCGTCGAGGCGCTGCAGCCCGATCTCCCGGAGCTCGCAGACCTGAAGCAGAAACTGGCGAGTCCGGCCGGCGGGTCCAGCGCGGGATGAGCCGCCGTCCGACTCAGAGTGTCCGGCGCAAACCTGCGGTGTCCGGCCGTCGCGCCGCATCCGGCCGAGGACAGGAATGACTCAGGAAGAAATCCAAACGCTTCTGGACCAGGCGTCGAGCCTCTACAATGATGGGCAGTACGACGACGCGATCGCCCTCTGGAATCAGGTGCTCGCGTCAGAGCCACAGAACGCGCGTGCACGGGAGGGGATCAAGATGGCGAACCTCCTCCTGTCGGACTGGGTGCAGCCAGCCACGCCGCAGAGCGCGCCGCCGGTGGCGACCACCGACCCCACGCTGCCGCTCGATGCCGGGTTCGTCGATGAGCAGCTGGCCCTGGCGCGGCACTACACGATGCTCGGCGATGCCGTGGAGGCCGAGGCGGCGTGCCGCCGGGTCCTCGAGGTGGACGCCGCGAACCAGGTCGCCGCGGAGATTCTCGCCTCCCTGACCGCAGGCCCGGGCGCCGCCCCCGACCCGCCGCTCGAGCCCGCGCTCGAGCCGCTCACCGCGCCCGGCCCGCAGGCGACGGTCGCGCCGCCCGGTGAGGCCGACCTGGCCCTCGAGCCGCTGGCGCTCGAGCTTGCCGAGGAGGTCGGCGAGCCTCCCTGGGACTCGCCCCCCGCGGCGCGGGCCGAGGAGGGGCCGGACGGCCGGATCGCGTCCCTCCTCGAGGAGGGGGACAGGTTCGAGCAGGCCGGGAGATTCCAGGACGCCATCGACACCTGGTCCCGGATCTTCGTGCTGCAGGATGCGCACCCCGAGGCGGAGCTGCGCATGGACCGCGCCCGGCGCGCCCTCGAACAGCAGGCGCGTCGCATGGAGGAGCACCTCGCGCGCGGGGAAGAGCTGGCCGCGGCGGGGAGAATCCCCGAAGCGCTCGATGCCTTCCGGCGCGTGCTCGAGATTCGTTCCGAGCACGCCGAGGCGCGTCGTAGAATCGCCGAGATGGAGGCGAGGCTGGCAGCGGGCCCGATTCCCCCACCCGCGCCCCCAACCGAGGTGCGCCAGCCGCCACCCTCCTCCGAGCCCCGGCTCGACGACGAGCCGCGGCAGTCGCGGTTGCCGACGCCGCCACCAATGCCGGCGCGCCGCGCGCGCGGGAAGCGGCCCGCCGGGGGCATGTCAGGCTCGCCGGTTCGACTCGTGGCGGCCGGCCTGGTTGCAGTCGCCGTCATCGCCACCGTGGGGTACTTCGCCTGGCAGACCTTCTTTCCACCCCGACCGGTCGCCGACCTGCCGGCCGCCGACGTGACACCGGGGAACCAGTCCCCCGGGACGGCTGTCGCCCCACCTGCGGAAGCGGCCCCCGCGGCACCGCTGTCGGTGCAGGAGGTGACGCCCGCGACGCCGCCTCCGTCCGTCCCCGTCGAGGTCGCCCCGACACCCACCAAGACGGACGCCAGGGAGGTGCTCCGCCTCGGGATCGCGCGGTTTGGCGCCGGTGAGTTCGAGGAGGCGAAGCGCCACTTTGACGAGGTGCTGCGCTCCGACCCGTCCCACTTCGAGGCCACCGAATGGGCCACGAAGACGCAAGCGGAGATAGACAAGCGGCAGCGCTACGCCGCGGAGATCACCAGCGTCCGGCAGGCGTTTACGCAACGCGACTACCGCGGGGCCCTCTACAAGCTCTACCGCGTCGAAACGCCCACGGCGGCGGACCGGAAGCAGGTGGAGCGCTGGATCGCCGACTGCTGGTACGACTGGGGAGTCGAATCACTCCAGGGTGGTCGGCTCGAGGACGCGCAGAAGAACTTCCAGGAGGCACGCGATGCGCGCGCCGATGACCGCGAGGCGGCCCAACATCTGGAGGTGCTGGCACGCTACCGCGGCAGGCCGGTGGATGCGGCGTTGCAAGCCTACTCCGCGCGCCTCACGCTGCGTCCACTGGGGTAGGGTCCCCACTCCGGGATCCCCACTCCGGGAACCCACGGCGTGCGTGCGAGGCAGGCGGATCCGTTCCCCTCGCGTCAGTGCCGGAAGTGCCGCCGACCCGTGAAGATCATGGCGATCTGGTGGGCGTCGGCCGCGGCGATCACCTCCGCGTCGCGCCTCGACCCACCGGGCTGGATGACCGCGGTGGCGCCCGCCTCGTGCACGGCGTCGAGCCCGTCACGAAACGGGAAGAACGCATCCGAAGCCACGACCGATCCCGCCAGGGAGCTCTGCGCCTTCGTCCGCGCCAGGTGCACCGAGTCGACGCGGCTCATCTGTCCGGCCCCGACGCCAAGCGTTCGCTCCCCGGTCGTGAAGACGATCGCGTTCGAGGTCACGTGACGCACGACGGTCCAGGCGAACCCCAGCGCCGCACGCTCCTCGGGGGAGGGGGAGCGCTGCGTCACCACCTTCCAGTGGGTCTGCGCCTCCCCCTGGTCCCATGACTGCACCAGCAGCCCACCGCGGATGCGGCGCAGGTCCCAGCCGCTCGGAGCGGCAGGCGGCCGCCCGGCGATGCGGGCGAGGCGGACATTCGGCTTCGCGGCGAATCGCTCCCGGGCCTCCGGAGTGAACTCCGGGGCGGCGACCGCCTCGACGAACCCGGAGAGAATGCGCTCCGCGGCCTCGCCGTCGACGGTCACGTTCAGCGCCGCGACGCAGCCGAACGCGGAGACCGGGTCCGTGGCGCGGGCGCGGTCGAAGGCCGTCGTGGGGTCCGGACCGAGCGCGCAGCCGCACGGGTTGTGGTGCTTGATGAGGGCCGCCGCGGGTCCGCTGAACTCCGCGACGAGGGCCCAGGCGGCATCGAGGTCGAGGAGATTGTTGTAGGAAAGCTGCTTTCCCTGCAGCACCTCCGCTCCCGCCACCGTGCCGGCCAGCGATCCCGCCTCGCGGTAGAAGGCTGCGACCTGATGCGGGTTCTCGCCGTAGCGGAGGGGATAGGCGCGATCGATCTCGAGGTGGAAGCGGGACGGCGGCTGCCCCGGGTCCGGTGCGGGTGGCCGCAGGGTCCGCGCGATGGCGGCGTCGTAGGCGGAGGTGGACTCGAACGCCGCGGCGGCGAGCCGCTGGCGAGTAGGCTCCGAGAGCGTCCCGTCCCGCTCGATCTCGGTCGCGACCGGGTCGTAGTCGTCCCCGCGGCAGACGACGCCGACGTGCGCATGGTTCTTGGCCGCGGAGCGGAGCAGCGACGGCCCGCCGATGTCGATCATCTCGATCTTCTCCTCCCGCGAGGCGTCCGGCCGGGCCGCCACCTCCGCGAACGGATAGAGGTCGACCACGACCAGGTCGATCGGGGAGATCTCGTGCCGCTCCATGTCAGCGAGGTGCCCCGGGTGGTCGCGCCGCGCCAGGATTCCCCCGTGGATGCGAGGGTGCAGCGTCTTCACGCGGCCATCCATCATCTCGGGGAAGCCGGTGAGTCGCTCGACCGGCACGACCTCGATGCCGGACAGCTCGAGCAACCGCGCGGTGCCCCCCGTGGAGACGATCTCGATTCCGGCGCCCCGCAACCGGCGGCAGAACTCGACGATCCCTCGCTTGTCGTAGACGCTGACCAGAGCGCGGCGGATCTTCACGGCGCGTGAACTCCCTCTGCGGCGCCCGGAGTGCCGGGCGAGCCGACGGGTGGAAGGGGAAACGGGGTGCCCGTCGTGTCGCCGTTGCACCCTTCCCAGGCCCACAGCCAGACTCGAACGATGTCGTTGACCGCATTCGAGTACGCAAGCGATCCGACCCCGAACGCGAGGGAGCGCTCGTCGAACGCCTGTGGGGAGACTCGCGCGCCTTCGGAGGTGTAGGCGCGGCCCACCGCGCGCGCGTACTCCCGGGAGCGCCCCGCCGATTGCAGCAGGAAGGTGCGCGGGCCGGATCGGCTCAGCTCGTCCGCGCGGTAGCCGAGAAACACCAGACGGAAGCGGGGGATCTGGGACTCCAGGTACTCCTGGTAGTCGACATAGTAACGGGCCAGCCGCGGGTCGCGATCCGCGGTGTGCAGCGGGTCGTTGACGTCAGCGACCCAGTGGGCCAGCCGACCGAACCTCGCCACGATCTGCGCGAGCGGCTCGTGCGCGTCGACGGCCGTCACCAGCGCCTCCGCCTCGAGTTGCGCCCGCCTGGCGGCGATCCCGTACGCGCCTTCGGGATGCTGCCAGTGCTCCGGGCGATCCTCGCTCGACCCCGGGGCCACGAGCGCGGCGATCAGGGCCTGGCGCCGATCGCCCAGCAGCTTTCGGAGCGAGCTCGGGAGGAGGCGAAGGGCGTCGTCCACGATGAGCACGCGCGACGGATCGGTCCACGCGAATGCCGGCCCGCCAGGCGTGCACAGGAGCACGGCCGCGATCACGATCGAAGCGGCTCGCCCGCGACGGGCGGGAAACGGGATCCAGGTGGGAACGAGGGCATCCTCCTGCGGTGCTCGAGACGACGGCGAGTCTATACCGCGCGGGAGAAGGGGGTCAAAAGCGCCACCGGAGCGAGCCGGATCGGTGCACGTCGGTCGTGCGGCGAGGACCGCGAGGGGTGCCGGAGCTAGCGCGGCGGGGCCGCGTCGTCGAGCGCCCCGCCGAGCACGGCGTGCTGCTCCTGCAGTCGCCCCAGGAAGATCGGCATCTGGTGCTCATTGGTCGCGACCTGCGGGTTGAAGCGCAGCGCCGCGAGCTTCGGATCGAGCGTCACCGCGCGGCCGTAGGCCTCGAGCGCCTCGTCGTACTCTCCGCCCAGATCGAGGGCGACCCCGAGGTTGTAGTACGCCAGCGCGTAGTTCGGGCGCAGCCTGGTCGCCTTCCGAAGCGCGGCCTGCGCGGCGCCATAGTGCTTCTGTCCCAGGTGCAGGATGCCGAGGTTGTTCCAGGCGGCAGGGTACTCGTCGTTCAAGCGCAGCGCGCACTCGTACGCCCGCTCCGCGGCCTGGTAGAGCGCCCGCCGGAGGAAGCGATTTCCCAGGTCGTTGTGGAGGGCAGGATCGTCGGGATGGGCGGCCAGGGCGGCGAGCGGGCCGACGAAGTCGGGCCAGGTTTCCAGAGCCACGAAGATCGCCTCGAGGTCCACCGACTCGCACCGCTTCTGCACGACCGCCCGCGTCGTCGTCTCCTCGTAAGTCGGCTCCTTGCGTGCATCCTGGGCGCCGGCGCCGGTCAGCGTCAGCGCGAGAACCAGCGGGGGAGCGAATGCGCGTGCCTGGGTCATGGATCTTTCCTCCGTCTCACGGGAACCGCCGTGAGGGTCAGGCGGTCTCCATCGACCGCCAGTCGCAGCCGCACCGCGTCGCACGCGGTGCGGTTCTTCACTGCCTCCGCCTTCTGCAGGACCTGACGGGAGAACTGATTGAAGGAAACCGTGCCGGTCAACTCCGTGCGTCCCCGCTTGGCCACGAGGTAGTCATCATAGAGATCGCGCACGGCGGCGGGGTCCGGGTCCTCCCCGCTCAGCAGTCGCTGGGCCAGGATCGCCGGGCGTGACGCCGCCGGTTCCGCCTCGGGGGTTGCCTCCTGCACGACCGCGCGCACGACGGGAACGACCGTCCCCGGGAGGGGTCGCCCCTCCTCCTTGGCCCGCAGGTGCTTCGTCCAGAGCTCGGCGAACGTGTTGAATCGGCTCGCAAGTGTACTAAGATGAAAGCGGTGCTGCAGGCTCGGGACCGGGTTGTTCGTGTAGTGCCGCAGGATCCGTTCCAGCTCGGCCCGCAACTCGAGCGGCTGCTTGGGAAGCGATCCCGCGAAGTACTGGTCATACTGGACCTTCAGGAGCCGGATCCCCTGCTCGAGCCGCTCGATGTCGGTTTCCAGGTCCATGTCGCGACGCCCGCCCCCGACGATCCTGCCGGACGGCTCCGCCGGGGGTGGCAGGCACCGGGGAAACTGCTGAAACTAGAATGGACTTCCCTCTGACTGATGAAATATAGAGCATCCCCCGGGGGGGATCAAACGGTGGACACCCTGTCGCCATACCAGGAATGCCAATGCTAGTCCCGGAAGAGGAGGTGCTCCGGCGCTTGCCCCAGGTGGACGCCCTGGCCCGGGATCCGGCCATCGAGTCCCTTTTGGCGCGAATCGGCCGTGGCTTCGGGGTGCACCTGCTGCGCGAGACCCTGGACGAACTGCGCGGGGAGCTCCGGTCGGGTGCCCTCGACCCGGCCGCTCTCGCGCTGCGGCTGGCCGGACTGCCCGCCGAGCTCGAGCGGCGCGCCGCGGTCATGCAGGAACCCTCGCTGCGTTCCGTGATCAACGCCAGCGGGGTCGTGGTCCACACCAACCTCGGGCGGGCGTTGCTCTCCCCTGCGGCGCTGCGGGCGGTCGTCCGCGCCGGGGGGGCCTTCTCCAACCTCGAGTTCGATCTGGAGGCGGGAGAGCGTGGCTCCCGTCTCGTCCACCTGGAACGGGCTCTGGGAGCGCTCTTTCCAGGGAGCGCGGGGCTGGCCGTCAACAACAACGCCGCCGTCATGCTGCTGGCGCTCAACACCCTCGCCCGGGGCCGGGAGGTCGTCGTGTCGCGCGGCGAGCTGGTGGAGATCGGCGGTTCGTTCCGGATTCCCGAGATCCTCGAACGCAGTGGCGCGGTGCTGCGCGAGGTGGGGACCACCAACCGCACCCGCCTGGACGACTATGCCCGCGCCATCCACCCGGGGACGGGGGCGCTGCTGAAGGTCCACCCCAGCAACTACCGGATCCTCGGGTTCACGGAGGAGACCGCGCTCGCGGAGCTTGCCGGGCTCGCCCGGGAGCGGGGCCTCCCGCTGCTCATGGACCAGGGGAGCGGCAACCTGCTCGATCTCGGCCGCTTCGGGGTGGGTGAGCCGCCGGTCGCCTCGCTCCTCGGTGACGGTGCCGATCTCGTCCTGTTCAGCGGCGACAAGTTGCTCGGTGGCCCACAGGCCGGGCTGGCCGTCGGCTCGCCGTCGATCGTGGCGGAGATGCGGCGCAACCCGCTGAGTCGCGCCTTGCGTCTCGACAAGATGTCGATCGCGGCGCTCGAGGCGACCCTGCTCGAGTACGTGCGTGGCACGGCGCTCGCGGAGGTGCCCGTGCTGCGGATGATCGCCGCGGACGCCGACACGATCGCGGCTCGCGCGGCGCGGGTGGCCGCGCGGATCCGCGCGGCGCTGCCGCCGCCAGCCGAGATCGAGGAGTTGCCGTCGGGCTCCGTGGTGGGGGGCGGCGCCTGGCCGCTCGGCCGGCTGCCGACCACGGTGGTGGCGGTGCGCCGGACCGGGCTCGGGGCGGCGTCGATCGAGCGGCGCCTCCGGGCTCAGGTCCCGCCGATCATCGCCCGGGTGGAGGACGCCCGCGTGCTGCTCGACCTTCGCACGGTCCTCGTGGACGAGGAGGCGGCGCTCATCGCGGGGATAGTGGCGGCGCTCGCTGCAGGGTAGGGGGACGCTCGGGTCAGACGTTGAAGCGAAAATGGACGACGTCGCCGTCCAGCACGGGGTACTCCTTCCCCTCCAGTCGCAGCTTTCCGCGGTCTCGCGCCGCGACCATCGATCCGCAGTCGATCAGATCGTCATAGGCGACGACCTCGGCGCGGATGAACCCTCGCTCGATGTCGGAGTGGATTGTCCCCGCCGCCTGGCGCGCCGGCGTCTTCTGCCGGATCGTCCAGGCCCGGCACTCGTCCTCGCCGACCGTGAAGAACGACTGCAGCCCCAGCAGCTCGTAGGCGGAGCGGATCAGCCGGTGGGATGCGGGGGTCGCGAGCCCCAGATCGTCGAGGAAGGCGCGGGCGTCCTCCGCTCCGAGCCGCGCGATCTCCATCTCGATCTGGGCCGAGCAGGCGCAGACCACGACCGCGGGCTTGCTTGCCTGCTGGGCCAGGCGGAACGCCGCCACCGGGTCGGCCACGTCGGCCATCCGGTCCTCCGCCAGGTTTACCACCAGCAGCAAGGGTCGGGCCGAGAGCAGGCCGTACCCGCGCAGGCGCCGGGCATCGTCCGCGCCCAGCGCGAGCGAACGGAGCGGCTGCTCCGACTCGAGGTGGACGACGCAGCGCTCGAGCAGCTGCAGCTCCGCGCGATCCTCGGCGCTGCCGCCGCGCTGGACCAGCCCGCCGAGCTTGGCGACGCGACGCTCGAGCACGGCGTGATCCGCCAGAATCAGCTCCGTCTCCATGGTGGCGGCGTCCCGCGCGGGGTCGAGCGCCCCTTCGGAGTGCGGCAACTCCCCGGGGAAGGCGCGCAGCACATGCGCGAGCGCGTCCGCGGTCTTGAGCGCCTCGACGTCGAAGGCGGCGTTCGCCGTCTCACGACGGAAGCCCACCAGATCGACGAACTCGACCTGGGCCGGCGTGGTCTTGCGCGGCTGGAACATCGAGGCCAGGCGGTCGAGCCGGGCGTCCGGGACGCGGGCAACCCCGACGTGCGGCTCCGCCCGGGTTCCGGGGCGGCTGGAGACCTGGGCTCCCGTCAGGGCGTTGAACAGCGTCGTCTTGCCGACGCCGGGGTATCCGAACAAGCCGATGCGCATGGCGGGCCTCCAAGGAGGAGCGGCGGGGGAGGCTAGGGGTACGGATGCTCCGTGTCAACCTGCGTCGTTGACACCTTTTCGGTCGCCGCTATAATGCACCCGCCCCGGCCCCCTGAGAATCTCCCTGGACCCGCGTCCGGCGGACGCTGGCTGGCCGCCGCGGCGGAGGGACTCCGGTGAAGGGCGTCATTCTCGCGGGCGGACTCGGCCAGAGGCTCTACCCGCTCACCAAGGTCACCAACAAGCATCTGCTGCCGGTTTTCGACCGGCCGATGATCTACTACCCCATCCAGGCGCTGGTGAATGCCGGGGTCACCGAGCTGATGGTGGTCACCGGCGGCCAGAGCGCGGGTGATTTCCTCCGCCTGCTCGGGAATGGCAAGGAGTTCGGCCTCCGTCACATCCACTACGCGTTCCAGGAGGGGGAGGGTGGGATCGCCGAGGCGCTGGCGCTGGCGGAGTACTTCGTCGAACGTGACCCGATCTGCGTGGTGCTCGGGGACAACCTGATCGAGGGGAACATCCTCGGGGCCCGCCGTGCCTTCGAGGCGCAGGGCGGCGGGGCTCGCATTCTCCTCAAGAAGGTGCCGGACCCGCAGCGGTTCGGGGTCCCGGTGCTCGAGGGGGACCGGGTGGTCCGGATCGAGGAGAAGCCGGAGCGGCCGGCTTCGCCATACGCCGTCACCGGGATCTACTTCTACGATGCGATGGTCTGGGACCTGATCGGGACGCTGGTCCCGTCCGCCCGTGGTGAGCTCGAGATCACGGACGTGAACAACCAGTACATCCAGGTGGGACGGATGGCGTACGACATCCTCGACGGGTGGTGGACGGACGCGGGCACCTTTCAGTCGCTCCTGCACGCGAACCAGCTCGTCGCCAGGACCGGAGCGAACCGCATGGACGGACCTCTCGTGGGGGACGACGCGTGACGGCGCGCCACGGGAAGTTGCGCCAGGCGGGGACCCGCTCGGCGTCCTTGAAGTCGCGTCGCGTGCTGGTGACCGGAGGCGCCGGGTTCATCGGTTCCAACCTCGTCCGTCACCTGCTCGTCCGCCGTCCGAGTTGGGAGGTAGTCAACCTCGACTCCCTGACCTACGCGGGGAACCTCGACAACCTCGCCGATCTCGATCGCCACCCCCGCTACCGCTTCGTCCGCGGCGATATCGCCGATCCGGCGGCCGTGCGTCGCGCCATGGCCGGCTGTCGCTGGGTCCTCCACCTCGCGGCAGAATCACATGTGGATCGCTCGATCGAAGGGTCGCTGCCGTTCCTGCACACGAATGTCTCCGGCACCGGCGTGCTGCTCGAGGAGGCGTCGCGGGTCGGAGTGGAGCGCTTCGTGCACGTCTCTACGGATGAGGTGTACGGCTCCCTCGGCCCGCGCGGCCGCTTCACGGAGCGGACCCCGCTCTCCCCGAACTCACCCTACGCCGCGAGCAAGGCCGCTTCCGACCTGCTGGTGCGCTCGTTCCACGTCACGCACGGGGTCCCGGCCATCGTCACGCGCTGCTGCAACAACTACGGTCCGTTCCAGTTTCCCGAGAAGTTCATCCCGTTGATGATCCTGCGCGCCTTGGCCGGAGAACCACTCCCGATCTACGGAGACGGAAAGTACGTACGGGACTGGATTCACGTGGAGGACCACTGCGCCGCCCTGCTGCGGGTACTGGAGCGCGGCAGCCCCGGAGAGGTCTACAACATCGGGTCCGACGCCACCTGGCGCAATCTCGAGGTGGCGCGCCGGATCCTGGATCTTGCAGGACGACCACGAACGCAACTGCACCACGTGGTCGACCGGCCAGGCCACGACCGCCGTTACGCGATCGACGCGCGCAAGCTGCGCCGCGATCTGGGCTGGAAGCCGGTCTGGGGGTTCGAACGCGGCCTCCGCGAGACCGTGCGCTGGTACCGCGCGAACGAGAGCTGGTGGCGGCGGATCCTCACCGGAACCTACCTGGTTCGGCGGCGGCGGGCGGAGTCCGTCGCGGTGCGGCGCAGCGCGCGGATTGCTTGACACCCCCAGGGGGCTATGACACCATTCGCCGCTCCGGAAATCCCCCGCACCGGGTGTAGGACGCCGGATGCATGGCATATACTGCGCTCGGCACCTTCGGCGTCTGTACGGGGCGTGGCGCAGCCTGGTAGCGCACCTGCTTTGGGAGCAGGGTGTCAGAGGTTCAAATCCTCTCGCCCCGACCATGTCTAAGGTCGCCCCCCCAGCGGATCGCGGGGTCGACGCGGCAGGCGATGAACAGCGGCAGCAGCGTGCGCCTGTAGCTCAGCTGGATAGAGCACCAGCCTCCGAAGCTGGGGGTCAGAGGTTCGAATCCTCTCAGGCGTACCAGTTCTTTCCACCGCTGTGCTGCCCTCCGCGGTACAAGCAGGTGGTCGCGCGCGATCCTTTCACCCAGTCTGCGCCTGTAGCTCAGACGGATAGAGCATCTGCCTTCTAAGCAGAGGGTCGGGGGTTCGATTCCCTCCAGGCGCACGTCATTAAGTTGTGCCGCCGTCGCGTGGGGCTCGCGACGGGCGTCGATGGTGGGAGTAGCTCAGTCGGTTAGAGCACTGGATTGTGGTTCCAGGGGTCGAGGGTTCGAATCCCTCCTTCCACCCCATTTGCTGCGTCGAGTGGCTTTGCACGGGGTGGGCCGGTAGCTCAATTGGTAGAGCAGCGGACTCTTAATCCGCGGGTTCGGGGTTCGATTCCCTGCCGGCTCACCAAACTCTTCCGCCGCCGCGGGCGCCCGGGAGGGTTTCCACGCCTGCGAAAGTGGCGGAACTGGCAGACGCGCTGGATTTAGGTTCCAGTGGGGCAACCCGTGCGGGTTCGAGTCCCGCCTTTCGCACCACGCCCCTCCCGCCGGCCGGCCCCGCCGCGCGGGTCGGCATTGCGCGGCGCCTGATTGCAGGCGCATCGGCCCCCTCATGAAAGCCACCGTTCAGGAACCGGCGCCCTGCCGCCGGGCGATCCAGATCGAAGTCCCCGCGGAAGAAGTTCGCGCGGAAATCGACCGCACGAGCCGCCGCTTCGCGAAGGGGGTTGCCCTTCCGGGGTTTCGCAAGGGTCAAGCGCCGCCGGCGCTGGTACGCAGGCGCTACCAGCGCGAGATAGAAGGAGAGGCGATCGAGCACCTTACCCACGACCTCACCTGGAAGGTGATCGAGGAGCACAAGATCCACCCCCTGCACCAGCCGGTCGTCGAGGAGGCGCGCTACCGCGAGGGGGAGCCGCTGAGCTTCCGCGCCACCTTCGAGATCCGGCCGAGCTTCACCCTCGGCGTCTACCGCGGCCTGGCCGCGGAACGCCGGCTTCCGCCGGTGACCGACGGCGAGGTCGAGCGGCACGTTGCCGAGGTTCGCGAGCGGCGTGCGCGCCTCGACGCGATCGAGGGACGCCCGCTGGCACTGGGGGACGTCGGGGTGCTGGACCTGCAACGCCTCGATGCCGCGGGTCTGCCGGACGGCGAGCCGCGGCTGGGGGTCCACGTCGAGGTGACCGAAACGGGCGCGCCCTCGGAGCTGCGCGCGGCGCTCCTCGGCGCCACCGTCGGCGAGGACCGCGAGGTGACCTTGACGCCGGCCGAGGGGGCGCCCGGCCCGGAGGGAGTGGCCCCGGCGCCGGATCGCTACCGGGTCACGCTGCGAGCCCTGCGGCTGAAGGTGCTGCCCGCGCTCGATGACGAGCTGGCGAAGGAGATCGGCCTCGACAACCTGGGACAGCTGCGCGAGCAGATTCGCGCCGACCTCGAGCGGCGAGTGGCCGAGCGAGCTGCCGAGGAGGTGCGCGAGGCGATCCTCCGGCAGATGGTCGAGGCACACCCGTTTCCGCTCCCGGACCTCCTGGTGCGGCAGGAGCAGACGCACCTCCTGGAGATGATGGTGGCCTCCCTCGCCCGGCAGGGGGTTGATCCGAACAAACTCGACTGGGATTGGGACGCACGGCGCACGGAGATGCGGGAGCCGGCGGAGCGGCGCGTGCGGGTCGACCTTCTCCTCGACGCCGTCGCGGTGCAGGAGGGGTTCGAGGTCCCCGAGACCGAGGTCGTCGCCGCGCTGCGCCAGGAGGCGGAGCGCTCGCACACCGCGCTGCCGGTCCTTCGCGCCCGCCTCGAGCGCGAGGGTCGCCTAGAAGTGCTGAAACTAAAGATGTTGCGGGCGAAGTCGCTTGACTTGATCGTCCGCAGTGCTAATATTACCGACAACCTGTCGCCACAGGCTGGAGAGCGCGCATGACCTTGGTCCCGATGGTGGTGGAGCAGACGAATCGAGGGGAGCGTGCGTATGACATCTACTCCCGGCTCCTGAAGGACAACATCATCTTCATCGGTGACACCATCGACGACACGCTCTCCAACCTGGTGATCGCGCAGCTGCTGTTCCTCGAGGCCGAGGATCCCGAGAAAGACATCGCCATCTACATCAACAGCCCCGGGGGATCGGTCACGGCGGGCTTGGCGATCTACGACACCATGCAGTTCGTCCGCCCCGATATCTCGACCTACTGCGTCGGCCAGGCGGCCAGCATGGCCGCCGTGCTGCTGGCCGCCGGGGCGAAGGGAAAGCGCTACGCCCTTCCCAACGCGAGGGTGATCATCCACCAGCCGATGGGGGGCGTCTCGGGACAGGCCTCCGACATCGACATCCAGGCGCGCGAGATCCTGCGCCTGCGCGAACGCCTCAACGATATTCTGACCAGCCACACCGGCCGCTCGCTGGACGACATCAAGCGGGATACCGACCGGGACACCATCATGAACGCTGGGCGCGCCTGCGAGTACGGGATCATCGATCAGGTCATCCACCGGCACGAGTGAGGGCGAGGCGACCGCATGGCCAGAAAGAAGGGGGAAAACGACGTCCTGCGCTGCTCCTTCTGCAACAAGAACCAGCGCGACGTCAAGAAACTGATCGCCGGGCCGACGGTCTACATCTGCGACGAGTGCGTCGACATCTGCCTCGACATCATCGCCGAGGAGCGCGACTCGCAGGAGCAGAAGACGAAGTCCCGCCTGCCAGCGCCGGTCGAGATCAAGGAGTTCCTGTCCGAGTACGTCGTCGGGCAGGAGAAGGCCAAGAAGAAGCTCGCCGTTGCCGTCTACAACCACTACAAGCGGAACGAGATCTCCAAGCGCAAGAACGAGGTCGAGATCGCCAAGAGCAATATCCTGCTGATCGGGAATACCGGAACCGGCAAGACGTTGCTCGCGCAGACGCTTGCCAAGCTGCTGTCGGTCCCCTTTGCCATCGTGGATGCCACGACGCTGACCGAAGCGGGGTATGTCGGCGAGGACGTCGAGAACATCATCCTCAAGCTGCTGCAGGCGGCCGGCAACGAGGTGGAGAAGGCGCAGCGCGGCATCGTCTATATCGACGAGGTGGACAAGATCGCGCGCAAGGGGGATTCCCCGTCGATCACGCGCGACGTCTCCGGAGAGGGAGTGCAGCAGGCGCTGCTGAAGATCCTCGAGGGGACGGTGGCCAACGTGCCTCCCCAGGGGGGGCGCAAGCACCCCCAGCAGGAGTTCATCCCGGTCGACACCACGCACATCCTGTTCATCTGCGGCGGGGCTTTCATCGGCCTCGACAAGATCATCGGCCAGCGGATAGGGAAGAAGGCCATGGGCTTCAAGGCGGAAGCCACCGAGAAGCCGAAGGCCAACGACTCCGAGTTGCTGGCCCAGGTGCAGCCGGTCGACCTCATCAAGTACGGGCTCATCCCGGAGTTTGTCGGGCGGCTCCCGGTGATGGCGACACTGGAGGATCTGGACGTCGAGGCCCTGGTGAAGATCCTGACCGAGCCCCGCAACGCGCTCACCAAGCAGTACCAGCGGATTTTCGACTACGAGAATGTCAGCCTGAAGTTCGCGGATGACGCGTTGCGGGCGATCGCGCTGCAGGCGATGGACCGCAAGGTGGGGGCCCGAGGCCTGCGGATGATCCTCGAAGACCTGATGCTAGACATGATGTACCAGCTGCCTTCTCTGACGAACGTGACCGAGTGCGTGATCACGCGCGACGTGGTCGAGAGCAAGGCGAGTCCCCTCTCCCTCCTGCAGAAGGCGGTCTGACACCGGCCGCCTCCAGGAACGACTGGCGCCCATGATCGGTTCGTCGTTCATCAACAAGCACGACAATCTGGAATCGCTGCCGCTCGTTCCGCTGCGAGATATCGTGGTGTTTCCGTACACCATGGTCCCGTTCGTGGTCGGCCGGAAGTCGTCGCTGGTCGCGGTGGAGCAGGCGTTGCTCCACAACAAGAAGGTGTTCCTCGCCACGCAGCGTGATGCGAAGGTGGACAACCCGCAGACCGACGACATCAACGTGATCGGGACGGTGGCCAACATCGTCCAGAGCCTCAAGCTCCCCAACGGGAACATCAAGCTGCTGGTCGAGGGGGTCGCGCGCGGCCGGATCATCGAGCTGCAGGAGGAGAACGAGACCTTCGTCGCCCTCCTCAAGCTGATCGACAAGCGCGTCGAGCTCACCCCCGAGCTCGAGGGGGAGATGCAGAAGGCGGTCTCCCTGTTCGAGAAATACGTGAAGCTGAGCCCGAATCTCCCCTACGAGACGATGATCTCGACGATTCGCGTTTCCGAGCCCGGCCGCCTCACGGACACCATCGCGGCTCACCTCCAGATCTCGGTGGAGGAGAAGCAGAATCTGCTCGAGGCCTTCAATCCGAAGGATCGGCTGACGACCATCGTGACGATGCTCGACAACGAGATCGAGAAGCTGCGCGTCGATCGGCGGATCCACAGCCGCGTGAAGAAGCAGATGGAGAAGGCGCAGAAGGAGTACTACCTCTCGGAGAAGATGAAGGCGATCCAGCAGGAGCTCGGCCGCAAGGACGACCGGGTCAACGAGGTCGACGAGTTCCGCCAGAAGATCGAGGCGGCGGGGATGCCTGCCGAGGCCAAGGAGAAGGCGATCCAGGAGTTGAAGCGGATGGAGGTGATGCCGCCGGTGTCCGCGGAGGCCACCGTTTCGCGCAACTACCTCGAGTGGCTGCTGGCGGTGCCGTGGAAGGCGCGCTCGCGCGAGCTGCGTGACATCAACCGCGCCGAGAAGATCCTCAACAACGACCACCATGGCCTGGAGAAGGTCAAGGAGAGGATCCTGGAGTTCCTGGCGGTGCGGCGGTTGGTGAACAAGACGCGCGGGCAGATCCTCTGCTTCGTGGGACCGCCCGGAGTGGGGAAGACCTCGCTGGCGCGGTCGATCGCGAAGGCCACCGGACGCAAGTTCGTCCGCCTGTCGCTGGGAGGCGTTCGCGACGAGGCCGAGATCCGGGGCCATCGCCGCACCTACATCGGCGCCTTCCCCGGCCAGATCATCCAGCAGATGCGCAAGGCCGGCACCATGAACCCGGTTTTCCTGCTGGACGAAGTCGACAAGATGAGCATGGACTTCCGCGGAGATCCGTCGGCGGCGCTCCTCGAGGTGCTCGACCCGGAGCAGAACCACGCGTTCCAGGATCACTACCTCGACACCGAGTACGACCTCTCGCACGTCATGTTCATTGCGACGGCGAACGTCCTCCACACCATCCCTCCGGCGTTCAAGGACCGGCTGGAGGTGATCCGGCTGGCGGGATACACGCTCGATGAGAAGGCCGCGATCGCCGAGAAGTTCCTGATCCCGAAACAGCTCAAGGCTCACGGTCTGAAGCTCGACAAGGTGAGCTTCGCGGACGACGTCGTTCGCGACGTCATAGAGAAGTACACGCGCGAGTCCGGGGTGCGAAACCTCGAGCGCGAGCTGGCCTCGATCTGCCGCAAGCTCGCGCGGCGGGTGGTCCAGGCGGGCTCGCACGGCGAATACAAGGTTGCGCCGGAGACGCTCAACGACCTGCTAGGGGTGCCGCGCTACCATCGCAAGGCCTCCGAGAAGGACAGCGAGGTCGGTCTGGTGACCGGGCTGGCGTGGACCGAGGTCGGCGGAGAGATCCTGACGGCCGAGGTCTCGGTCATGCCCGGACGCGGAAAGCTGACGCTGACCGGGCAGCTTGGCGAGGTGATGCAGGAGTCGGGGCAGGCGGCGCTCTCGTATATCCGCAGTCGCGCCACCGCGCTCGGCATCCCGGAGAACTTCCACCGCCGGTTCGACATCCACGTGCACGTCCCGGAGGGGGCGATCCCGAAGGACGGCCCCTCGGCGGGCATCACGATCGCGACGGCGATGGTGTCCGCGCTCTCCCAGGTCCCGGTGCGCAAGGATGTGGCGATGACCGGGGAGATCACGCTGCGCGGCAAGGTACTGCCAATCGGAGGGTTGAAGGAGAAGGTCCTCGCGGCGCACCGCTTCGGGGTCCGCACCATCATCCTGCCGCGAGACAACGAGAAGGATCTCGCGGACATCCCCGCCGAGATCCAGAAGGACCTCGCGTTCAAGCTGGTCGAGACCATGGATGAGGTCCTGCAGATCGCCCTGGAGCGAAAGGATCCGGGCCTCCTCAAGGAGGACTTCCCGGACAAGCCGAAGGATGCACCCCAGGACTCCTTGATGCACTGAGCCCCACCCGCCGGCGCCGTCCCCCGACGGCGCTGGCGACGCGCGGGCCAGCCAGAGCGAGGTGTTCTCCGCGTCGTCGATCGGTCACGACGAGGGGCATACCGCACCCTTTCAGCGGTCCGCGACCCGGACCGGGTCCGCCCCCCATGCATGCCAGGGAAATCCGCCTCCTGCGCTACGCCTCCCGAGTCGAGGACCTCCTCGACCAGGGGCCTCCCGAGATCGTCATTGCCGGGCGGTCGAACGTGGGGAAGTCGTCCCTGATGAACGCCCTGACCGGCCGCCGTGGGCTGGCGCGCGCCGGGCGCCGTCCGGGAACGACCCAGGCGGTCCTGTGGTTCGCGCTCGATGATCGGTTGCTCCTGGTCGACCTGCCCGGCTACGGGTTCGCGCGCGCTCCCGAGGCGATCCGGTCCACCTGGGGGGAGCTGGTCGAGGCCTTCTTCTCCGATCGCCGGACGATACGCCTGGTCTGGATCCTGGTTGACGGGCGGCATCCCCCCACGGAGCTCGACTGCCGAATGGTCCAGTGGATGCGCAATCTGAAGCTGCCGTTCCAGATCGTGCTCACCAAGGGAGACCGCCTGTCCGGCAACGAACGCCAGCGGGCCATCTCCGCCTGCAGCGAAGAACTTGGACTGTCCGCGACCGACCCCGCGCCGCTGTTGACCTCCGCGCGCGACCGCTCCGGCATCCCTGAAATGTGGAGGGTCATCGGATGGCATCTCGAGGACGGTCTGAAGCAGCCCGCCGAGCGTCCGGCGGTGGCGCCCCGGCCGGCCCGCCGCAGCCGCGCGAGGGAAGGGAGCCGTTGATGGACATCCGGGAGCTGAAGGAGAAGAACGTCGCGGCGCTCACCACGATCGCCAAGGAGCTCGAGGTGGCCGGGGCCAGCGGTCTGCGCAAGCAGGAGCTGATATTCGAGATCTTGCGCGCCCAGACCGAGAAGAGCGGCCTGATGTTCTCGGAGGGGGTCCTCGAGAGTCTCCCCGACGGCTTCGGGTTCCTGCGCGCGCCGGAGTACAGCTATCTGCCGGGACCGGACGATATCTACGTCTCCCCCTCGCAGATCCGCAAGTTCGACCTGCGGACGGGGGACACGATCTCCGGCCAGATCCGCCCGCCCAAGGAGGGGGAGCGCTACTTCGCCCTGATCAAGGTCGAGGCGGTCAATTTCGAGCCGCCCGAGGTCTCCCGCAAGAAGGTCCTGTTCGACAATCTGACCCCGCTGTACCCGAACGAGCGCCTGCGCCTGGAGACGGACCCGGAGAACGTGTCGGCGCGCATCCTCGACATCCTCACCCCGATCGGCAAGGGGCAACGCGGCCTCATCGTATCGCCGCCGCGCAGCGGCAAGACCATGCTGCTGCAGAACATCGCGAACTCCATCACCACGAACCACCCCGACGCCGCGCTCATCGTGCTGCTGATCGACGAACGCCCCGAGGAGGTCACCGACATGGAGCGCTCGGTGAACGGGGAGGTGGTCTCCTCGACCTTCGACGAGCCCGCCACCCGCCACGTGCAGGTGGCGGAGATGGTGCTGGAGAAGGCCAAGCGCCTCGTAGAGCATCATCGTGATGTCGTCATTCTTCTCGACAGCGTCACCCGCCTGGCGCGCGCCTACAACACCATCGTTCCGCCGAGCGGAAAGGTGCTTTCCGGCGGCGTCGATGCCAACGCCCTGCAGCGCCCGAAGCGGTTCTTCGGCGCGGCCCGTAACGTCGAGGAGGGAGGATCGCTGACCATCATCGCGACGGCGCTCATCGACACGGGGAGCCGCATGGACGATGTCATCTTCGAGGAGTTCAAGGGCACCGGCAACCTGGAGATCAACCTCGATAGGAAGCTCTCCGATCGGCGCGTCTACCCGGCGATCGACATCGCACGCTCCGGGACGCGGAAGGAGGAGCTCCTCGTCCCGCAGAAGCAGCTCGACCGCACCTGGGTGCTGCGCAAGGTGCTGAACCAGCTCTCCCCTGTGGAGGCGATGGAGCTCCTGATCGACAAGATCGCGCGTTCGAGCTCGAACGCGGAGTTCTTGGACTCGATGTCCGCGGCGGCGTAGTCCGCCTGCCTCGTGGAGACCTGCAGGGTCCGTGGGCTCCCGTCCGGTTGCCCCGATCCGAATCGCTGTGCTAACCTCCACCGCTCCCCGGTATCGGCGCCCATTCTCGAGAGCCCCGGCCCCGGGGTGGGGCGCGCCGCACGGCGCGCAAGGAGTTGGTCATGAAGCCCGGAATCCACCCCACCCTGCACGAGATTGACGTGGTATGCGCCTGCGGCTCCACCTTCCGCACGCGCTCGACCAAGGACGAGCTACGCGTCGAGATCTGTGGAGCCTGCCACCCCTTCTTCACCGGGCGGCAGAAGCTGATCGACTCCGCAGGCCGCGTGGAGCGGTTCGAACGCCGCTACTCCGCCACCCGCAAGGGGACAGCGGGCGGAGGCCCGGCTGCCTCCTGATCCTCCTCGCCCGGGGGAGGGTCCGATGCAGGCGAAGCTGGAAGCCATGGCCCGGCGGCACGCCGAGCTCGAGCTTCTGCTGAGCACCCCAGCCGTCCTTGCCGACCCCCCCACGTTTCGCGACCACGCCCGCGCCTATGCGGAACTGCAGCCGGTAGTGGACCGGTTCCGGAACCGGACGCGCCTGCTTCTGGAGGCGGACGAGGCGCGAGCGCTCGCCGCGGAGGCGGATCCCGAGATGGTCCACCTGGCGCGCCAGGAGTTGAAGGCCATCGAGGACCGGCTCGCCGGGATCGACCAGGAACTTCAGGTTCTGCTCCTCCCCCAGGATCCGAACGACGACAAGAACGTGATCCTCGAGGTCCGCGCCGGCACCGGCGGGGACGAGGCGGGTCTGTTCGCCCAGGAGATCGTGCGCATGTACACCCGCTACGCGCTGACCCGCGGGTGGCAGGTGGAGCTCCTCTCCGAGAGCCAGGCCAGTGCCGGTGGTGTGAAGGAGGCGGTGCTCGAGATCAACGGCAAGGGAGCCTACAGCCGCCTGAAGCACGAGAGCGGCGTTCATCGCGTGCAGCGGGTCCCGGAGACCGAGGCGGCCGGCAGGATCCACACCTCCGCCGTGACCGTGGCCGTCCTCCCGGAGGCGGACGAGGTCGAGGTGACGATTGACGAGAAGGACCTGCGGATCGACAGCTTCTGCTCTTCTGGTCCAGGCGGGCAGAGCGTGAACACCACGTACTCCGCCGTTCGCCTCACCCACCTCCCGACGGGGATCGTCGTATCGCAGCAGGACGAGAAGTCGTGGCACAAGAACAAGGCGAAGGCGATGCGGGTGCTGCGCTCGCGGCTCCTCGACCGCCGCATGCAGGAGCAGCAGGAGGCGATCGCCAAGGAGCGCCGCTCGATGGTAAAGACGGGGGATCGCTCCGAGAAGATCCGCACCTACAACTTTCCCCAGAATCGCGTCTCGGACCATCGGATCAACTTCACCACGCATCGCCTGCCCGAGGTGCTCGACGGGCGGCTGGACGACCTGATCGATCCGCTCCTCGCCCACTACCGGGAGGAGAGCCTGCGGGCCGAGGAGAAGCCGTGACCCCGCGGGCCGCCGTCGTCCCGGACCCCTCGCGGGTGGGTGCGGCAGTGAAGCAGGCGTCCGCGCGGCTCGCCGCGGCGGGCATCCCGGCGCCCGGGCTCGAGGCCGATCTGCTGGTGGGCGCGGCCTGCGGTGCGTCGCGGGCCTGGCTGCGGGCCCACGCGACGGCGGTGCTTTCCCCGGCGGCGGTCTCGCAACTGGAGGCGACACTGGCTCGCCGTGCCGCCCGCGAGCCGCTCCAGTACATCCTCGGGGAGCAGGAGTTCCGATCCCTGAGGATCCAGGTCGATCCCCGGGTGCTGATCCCGCGGCCGGAGACGGAGCTGCTCGTGGAGGAGGCGCTGCGGCGCGCCCCCGCCGGCGGGTGCCGGATTGCCGACATCGGGACCGGTTCCGGATGCGTGGCAATCGCGCTGGCCGTGGAGCTCCCCGCCGCGGAGGTGGTCGCGACGGATCGATCCGCGGCCGCGCTCGAGGTGGCGCGGGAGAATGCCGGGCGGCTGCTGCCCGAGCGCGCCCTACGGTTCGTGCGCGGCGATCTCCTCGCACCCCTGGCCGCTGATCTCCCCTTCGATGTGATCGTCTCGAATCCGCCGTACGTCGCGGAGCTGGAGTTCCCGGGGCTCCCCCCCGAGGTCAAGGCTCACGAGCCGATCGCCGCGCTCGTCGCGGGGGAGACGGGGCTCGAGGTGATCCGCGCCCTGCTGCGCGACGCCCCCCCGCTGCTATCCGCGGGCGGCTGGCTCCTGCTGGAGATCGGAGCGGGGCAATGGCCGGAGGTGCGCTCGCAAGTGGCCTCCGACGCACGCTACGTGCGGAGCGAGTGCACCCCCGATTTCCAGGGCATCCCTCGCATCGTGGCCGCCCGGGTGGCCGGTGGTCCGCCCCGGTGATTCCTCTCGACGAAGCCCTGCAGCGGGTGCTCGAGGCGACTCCTCGGCTGCCGGTGGAGGAGCGCTCCCTGGCGGCGGCGGGGCAGGCCTGGCTGGCGGAGCCGGTCCGCCTCGATCGTGACCTGCCGCCGGCGGATCATGCGGCCATGGATGGCTTTGCGATCCGAGCCGCCGATGCGGGATCTCCGGGAGCGCTGCTCGTGGTGATCGGGGAGATCGCCGCCGGCGTCGAGCCGCGAATGAGTCTCGGTCCGGGGCAGGCGGTGCGGATCATGACCGGTGCACTGGTGCCCGAGGGGGCCGACGCGGTGGTCCCGATCGAGGAAACCGCGGCGCCCGACCCGCACGCGGTGCGCCTGCGTTCGACGGTCGTGCCCGGCGCCCACGTCAGGCGCCGAGGGGAGGTCCTCAGGGAGGGGAGCGTGCTTCTCCCGGCGGGAGCGCACCTGGGTCCGGCCGAGGTCGGCCTGCTGGCCGCCGCCGGACACACCCGCGTCGCGGTCCGGCGGGCCCCCTGCATCGGTCTGCTGTCCACCGGCGACGAGGTGGTGGAACCCGACACCCTCCCTGGTCCCGCACAGATCCGCAACAGCAATGCCGCGACGCTCGGCGCGCAGGCTGCCGCCGAGGGGGCCCGGGTGGACTACCTCGGAATCGCCGCCGATTCCGCCCCTGACCTCGAGGCACGCATCACCACGGGTCTGGAACGGGACGTCCTGGTGCTGAGCGGTGGGGTCTCCATGGGGGTATACGATCTCGTGGCCGGCGCCCTCACCCGGGCGGGAGTGGAGATCCGGTTCTCCAGGGTCGCCATCAAGCCGGGAAAGCCGACCGTATTCGGATGCCGGACGAGCGCCGGGGGCACGACGCTGGTATTCGGGCTTCCCGGCAACCCGGTCTCGTGCATGGTGGTGTTCCGCCTGCTGGTGGCACCGGCCCTGCGGCGGATGCA
>Ga0137429_1000165_pt1 | contig 35782 bp, 22 predicted proteins | sample EasRivERMZT736_2_FD_102304 | JGI IMG/M metagenome (GOLD analysis project Ga0137429, IMG submission 102304) | Soil microbial communities from meander-bound floodplain in the East River, Colorado, USA - East River MetaG ERMZT736_2 | ecosystem: Environmental > Terrestrial > Soil > Floodplain ...
AGGAAGTTCCGGAGTACACGAATAACGGCGACTTCACACCGGCGAGCTACGTCATCGATCTGCCCCGTAATTCCATGCACTTCGACGCACGCCTGCGTTTTCGCAATGCCCCTTGGCAACCAAACAATCAAGTGGTATGGGCCATCGACGACGTGGTGGTGACGCGATACGAGGGCGATTGCGACCGCGATGGCGCGATCGAACCCTGCGCGTTCGCGGGCAAGGGATCTCCCCCGGACTGCAACCACGACCGATGGCCGGACGAGTGCGAATCCGGCGAAGTGCTCCTGGGACATCATCATCAATACGCCGTGGGCCCAGCGCCCAGTGCCGTCACCGCGGGCGACTTCGACAACGACGGCGACGTCGACCTGGCCGTCACGCGTGGGCGGGAGTTACAGCAGGGCTACGTGCGTCTTTTGATTGGCGATGGCCAGGGGGCGTTCACGGTAGCCGAAGACATCCCTGTCGGTGTCTTTCCCCGCTTCATCATCCCGGTGGACATCGAGAACGACGGAGACTTGGACCTCGCGGTGGCCAATGGCCAATCCGGTGTCATTTCGATCCTGAAAAACCTCGGCGGTTTGTGGTGGGGGTTCATGCCCAACGCGTCGCCGGACATCGGCGACTACATGGAATCCATCGGCGTGGCGGATATCGACAAGGATGGTGATTCAGACCTGGTCGTAGCCGTCGGCACTCCGTTCGGCCCCCCGTTTTCCGTTACGACACTTCTGAACGACGGAGCGGGCACATTCAGCGTTGGCGACGCGGTGGATGTTGGCAACGCGCCGCGCTCGATCGCCTTGTTCGATGCCAACTTGGACGGCCACCTCGATGCGGCCGTCACGATTCAATACGAACCGATGGGTGTCCAGGTTTTGTTGAACGATGGGTTTGACGAGTTGGGTTCATGGGAAGGATTCGGGCCACCGAAACTGTTCTTATCCGGAAGCGGTGTGTACGATCTCCAGCCGTTTCATGTTGTCGCAGGCGATTTCGATCGCGACGGCGATGACGATCTGTCGGTTTCGAATGCCTATTACGATTCCAAGCAAGATTCCACCATCGGCGTCATTTTGAACGAAGGGATCGATGCCTACGGCCGCTGGAAGGGTTTGCGCAAGCCCCAATTGTTCAATGCCGGGCGATCACCGCGCGGGCAAGTCGCCGTTGATTTGGACGGCGACCATTGGCTCGATCTCGCCGTGGTCATCGCCGAGAGCCAGATCATGCGTTTGTATCGAAACCGTGGAGATGACGACAGCGGCGCGTGGTTGGGCTTTGAGACGCTCAAAGATACTCCCGTTGGAATCTTCCCGACCGGTTTGGCGGTGATTGATGTAAATCGCGACGGTGCGTTGGACTTCGTGTGCGCCAATCGGGCCCAGGGAAATCAGGGGGAATCCCTCGGAACACCCACGGTATCCGTATATCTCCAGACGACGCCGGATACGGACTGCAACGGCAACGGGACGCCGGACGGCTGCGACATCAGCACCGGTGCTTCGCACGACTTGAATGACGATGGTCTGCCCGACGAATGCCAGCCGGATTGCAACGGCAACGACCTACCCGACGACATTGAGTTCGATGGAACATTCGACACCCTGGACTGTAACGCGAACCGTGTTCCAGACGAATGCGATATCGCCTCCACGCAATCGAAAGACTGCAATGGAAACCAGGTACCGGACGAGTGCGAGGCTCGACACCGGTTCCAGGCAGAGTCTGGCTTCCTGTCCCACATCGGAAGTTTCGATCCGCAACGATGGGTCGTGCCGGCGCCACCCACTCCTGCATCCGATGTCACGCTGCACGTCATCACGGAAGCCCGGCTCGGCCCGTCGCCATCCGACTATCACCTGGACATCCAGTTCAACGGGCAACCGCTCGCAACAATGTATGGACCTGCAAGCGGCTTCTGCCCACGGATTGACCGCGGGCAGCAAGCGTATCAGGAAACGCTCACGATTCCGATTGCGGTATTTCGCGACGTGGTGGCCGAGGGCGATGCCACGTTCGATATCACAAGCCCGCAGGAGACGTATTGTTTTCCGGCTCAGGTCAGCACTCGTTACTCTCAATCTTATGCCCGGTTGACCCTTCAGTACGCAGTCGCCGGGAGTGCCGATTGCAATGAATCGGCGATTCCGGACTCCTGTGATGTGCTCACCGGCTACTCGCTAGACCTGAACACCAACGAATTGCCGGACGAGTGCGACGGCCTGGGCGACTCGAATGCGTCCGGCGACGTGGACCTCGATGATTTGGCCGGCCTTGCGAAATGTTTGCAGGCTCCGGAAGCGATCTCCGAAAGTTGCAAGGGCTACGACTTCAATCTTGATGGCCATGTCGATCTTGTCGACATCCGGGGCTTCATGATGGTCTTCGGTCGGCCATGAGGAGAGCAAAGTATCACAACCGCTCAGGTCAGGTCAGTCAACCGATTCGGATCGGGCGGTTCGAGGGGGCTGAGCCAGGCGCTGAGGAGGGCGGTGGCCTCCCTGGTCGTCAGCTGGACTCTCTGATCGGAATGAGCGTCGGCCACGCAAACTGCCCACAGTAGATGTGACGTGCGATAGGCGATCAGGGCGCTGCGGCGTCGATCGTAGAGGTGAAGTTGCCAGTCTTGCTTACGCAACTTCGATGTCCTGGTAATCAACCCACCGGGTACCAAGAGCCATTGGTTATTCGCTCGCCAGGCACCCTTGCGTCCAACCCCGAAGATCACGGACAGGAACAGAGCGGTCCAGATGATTAGATCTGCGGTGATTCTCTGTTCCATGACGGCGCGATAGGCACGCATCCCCCACATGCACCCGAACATGACCAACATGACGATCCCACCTCCAAGGGCATTGTATCGTCGAAGTCGGCGCCAAAACATGGAGTGGCCCGACTGCGTGCAAGGATCAGAACCTGAAGCAGCATCGGCTGTGTCGTCCGTTTTTCTTGTTGAGGTTATGGCCTCGACGGCGGGCAGCGATTCATCCAAGGGGAGCGGCTCGAACGGAACGGCGATCGGTTCGATCGACCGAGCGAACTTCGCCTTGCACGCACGGATCGTGAGGTTGGTTCGACCCTGGGCGACAAAGGTTCGGGCAATGGCTTGCAACTGGGAGGTCATTCCGAGCGACGCGGCCGATGCAAACTCCTCGACCAAGTCTCCGGGCGAGTAACCGGGTTGACTTCGCAACGTATCAGAGACCGTTACCAGAAGCTGGCGGCGGCGGCGGTAGTGCAGCCACAGGACGATCGCGACCCAAGCCAAAACATACAAGATGGCAAAGGGAAAGGGGTCTTTTTGGATCGCCGAAAGAGAGGGAAATCTCCTTGGATCCCCGCTGGCAATGAGAATGGTCAGACCAAACGCGAGGGTAGCCGTGGCCAGAACGATCCACCATATTGGAAATGGTGGGATATTCAGGTCGAGGAGTTTGGATGGTGAGAGAGGCGCTGGTTGTTGAATGGTCTCGGAGGTCATGTTCATTCGGTTATTGGCGCCAAACTTCCCGCAAGTGTATCAGGTTGGGGTCGATTCCTCTGCCCTCACGGGGCAGGAAGAGAAGAGACACATCTCATCCACGGGTTCCGTTCGCCGGCGGCGAACTCCACCCGTGGCTACACGCCTCGACCCCTCCGGGGTCCATTGCAAAGACTCGCTCGCCAGCTTCGGTATCTGCGAACATACACTTCAGCCACCACGGTCGGTCTCCAGCGTGCGTTTTTTCCGCAGCGTGTGGTGGTAGTGTTGGGCGAAGCGGTGGGCTTCGTCGCGCATCTGCTGGAGGAGGCGGAGGGCTTCGTTGTTGCGGGCGAGGCGGATCGGGGCGCTCCTGGCCTGGACGTAGATTTCTTCCTCGCGCTTGGCCAGGGAGATGACCATGGGCGGGCGAAGGCCGGGGAAGTCGGGATCGACGAGGGGGGGTTGCGCGGCAAGTTCCTCCCCTTTCGTGTCTCCGTGCCCCGGTAAACCGGCTTGCCGGCGTGCCTCCGTGCCTTCCTCATTGGCGGCGCACATCGCGTTGAAGGCTTCGAGGCCGGCATGGAGCTGCCCTAGCCCGCCGTCGATCAAGATCACGTCGGGATATAGCTCCTCTCCGCCCGCGGCGTGGCGGTAGCGGCGAGTGATGACCTCGCGGATGGCCGCGTAGTCATCGACCCCCTCCACAGTCTTGATGCGGAACCGCCGGTAGCCCTTCTTGAACGGCCGGCCATCGATGAAACAGACGAGGGAGCCGACGGTCTCACTGCCCTGGATGTGGGCGATGTCAATGCACTCCATGCAGCGCGGCGGCGATTCCATGCCGAGAATCTCCGCGAGTTTTTCGAGCCCGGCGCGGGGGTCGATGTAGAAAACCTCGGGCTGAACGTCCTCGGCCACGTCGCCGGAGAGCTCGAGGGACTTGATGGCCTTGATCTGATCGCGGAGCCTGGCCGCGTCCTCGAAACGTCTTTCTTTCGACGCCGCCTCCATGTCCTTGGTCAATTGCCGAAGCAGGGCCGTGCGCTTGCTGGCCAGGAACTTTTTGAGGCCGTCGATATCCTTTTTGTACTCCTCCTTGGAGATGAGGGCGGCGCAGGGGGCGGTGCAGCGGTTGATGGCGTGCAGGAGGCAGGGCCGAAAGAAGCGGCGGGATTCGTCGCCTTCGCGGATGTCCAGTTCGCAGGTGCGGAATTTGAAGGCCTTCTGCATGGCGTTGACCGCGTCGCGCACGCCGGAGGCGGACGGGAACGGGCCGTAGAGCTTGCTACCTTTAAGGCGCGGGGTTCGGGTGATGAAGACGCCGGGGAAGTCGTCGCCGACGGTGATCTCGATGTAGGGGAAGGTTTTGTCGTCGCGCAACTGGACGTTGTGGGGAGGCTGGACGTCCTTGATGAGGCGGGCTTCTTTGAGAAGGGCATCGACCTCGCTTTCGCATTCGAGGAAGTCGATGCCGACAACTTTTTCGACCATGCGGCAGATGTCGGGGCCTCGGGTGTTGAGGAGGTCGGCGGCGGGTTGGAAATAGCTGTTGACGCGGGAGCGGAGGTCCTTGGCCTTGCCGACGTAAAGGACCCGGCCTTCGGCGTCTTTCATGAGGTAAACGCCGGGGGTCTTCGGGAAACCAGCGATATGCCCTCGAAGTTTTTCGAGGCAGTTGTCCTTAAGCGGCCGAGTCATGCCCTATTGTATCACGCCGTCAGCAATAACGTCGATTTCCGGGGGGGAATGTTGATTGCCTTCGGCTTGTCGCGGGTTAGTATGACGTGTCGGTTGTCTGATTTTCGTACCTGAACCGTCTTCATTGGAGGAGCGACCATCTTGGGCAACGTCGGCATGCCGGCCATTCGGACCGTGCAGCAACACATCCTCGAAAGCCAGCGGAAGTTCTCGCCCAAAGCGACGGGCGAGTTCAGTTGGCTCATGTCGGGCGTGACCCTGGCCACCAAGATCATCGCCGATCATGTCCGTCGAGCGGGCTTGGTGGATATCCTGGGGGCGATGGATGTCAAGAACGTCAGCGGCGACATCGTTCAGAAGCTGGATGTAATCGCGAACGAGACGATCGCGGCGTGCCTGGGGTATCGCGGAAACGTGGGGATCATGGTGTCCGAGGAGGACGACGAACCGCGGATCCTTCAAGAACTCAGTGAAAGTGCGAAATACATCGTATTGTTCGATCCGCTGGACGGGTCGAGCAACATCGACGTGAACGTCTCCATCGGCACGATCTTTTCGATCTTACAGCGGCGGGAGGAGGTCGAAGCCGACAAGGTGCTCGATCACATTCTCCAGCCCGGCTATCAACAGGTGGCGGCGGGTTATGTGATCTACAGCAGCAGCACGGTGATGGCCTACACCACCGGCCACGGCGTTCACATGTTCACATTGGACCCCTCGATCGGAGCGTACCGGGTGTGCCGCGAAAACGTGAGAATGCCGGCCAGCGGCAAGACGTACAGCGTCAACGAAGCCTATCGAGATCAGTTTCCAGACGGCATTCGCAACTATCTCGAATGGGTGAAGACGGACGAAGCGGGCGGGTATGTGTTGCGGTACATCGGATCGCTGGTGGCCGACTTCCACCGGACGCTGATCAAGGGCGGAGTGTTTTTGTATCCGCCGACCCAGAAGGCGCCCAAAGGGAAGCTGCGGTTGCTCTATGAGGCCAACCCGCTGGCGTTCATCGCCGAGCAGGCGGGGGGTGCCGCGACGGACGGCGTGCGTCGAATACTGGATAAGACGCCGACGGCCCTGCACGAGCGGACGCCGCTATTCATTGGAAGCAAGGCCGAGGTGGACAGGGTCATGTCCTTCGATCATCCCGCATGAGCCGCGTCGATCCATGCGCGGGTTCGCCGGGCGCCGCGACCGCTACGGCTACCGGGAATTGCTCGTTTCCATTTATCAACTCCGTCGTTTGCGCGGACAACCTTGGATTCATGAGTAAATTGCCCAGCGAAGGTTGCGCATTGATCTACGCGGATCCGCCGTTCAATTCCAAACAGGTCCTTGGGCCCACAAAGACCAGCCCACATCGATTCAGCGATCATCATGGGACCGGCGTGGCGGGCTATCTGGGGTTCTTGCGGCCACGATTGGCCGAAATGCGCCGGCTTCTGGCTGAACACGGCACGCTCTGCGTTCACCTTGATTGGCGCAGCGTGCACGCCGTGAAATTAATGTTGGACGACCTGTTCCGGGCGGAAAACTTCCTGAACGAGATTATTTGGAGCTATCGGAGCGGCGGGCGCCCATCCCGTTGGTTTCCCCGAAAGCATGACACCCTGCTGCTATACGCCAAACATCGTGGCCAGCATCGGTTCAATCGATTGCGGGGGGGGGTCTATCGAACGCAGGACCTGAAATACACGGCCGACGGGCAGCCATACAAATCGACGCGAAATGGCCGGATCGCTTTTCATCCGGATGGACCGGCCATCGGTGACGTTTGGGAGATCCCCATCCTTTCGACCGTGTCGCGAGAGCGCACCGGGTATCCCACGCAGAAGCCGGAGGCCCTGCTCGAACGGTTGATTCTGGCGAGTTCGGACGCGGGTGACCTCGTCGCCGACTTTTTTTGTGGAAGCGGCACGACGCTGGCGGTCGCACAGCGTCTGGGCCGAGCCTGGGTCGGATGCGACGAGAACCCAGGAGCGGTTCGGATTGCGTCCAAGCGGTTGGGATTGATCGGCGCGGATGGACCGGGAAACTCACAAGACGGCAAACTGCGGAGCCGGATTGGAATGGCTCCCGGCGGCAAAAAGAAGAAGACGCGATAGCGGTCGCCAATGGTCCGAGCGGGCAAGAAGAACGTGGAGCGGACTAGTGTCCTAATTTGGCTCTGCTCTTAAACGCCGAAGGCGTTTAGGCCGCCAGCCCAGGGTTGGCCCGACGAAGTCGGGGCTACCCTGGGGAAAACAGCGCCGGATCCACCAACCCCAGCGGGGTTGCGGCCTTTCTCGGCAACGACATGAACGGGCCCACGAAGTAGTTTATTCGTCTATTCAACTCCGAATTAGGACACTACCGTGGAGCAGTCACCCTTTCTTGGTATCCAGGCAGGAATCCGAGTGTGGGTTGCTGGGCATGGACTGGCCGCACGACGCATGGTCGAGGAGCAATTAAGCGGACTGAGCGTGGCCCGCCCCAAGGATGGGCCGATCGACGTGGCCGTCATCGTGCCCAAGACCGTGGATGAAGCAGTTTATTTCGCGGGAAAAGTGTTGAATCGGCTGGTTCGATCGGGCACGGTTTGGATCCTGGGGTTGGCCGGCCAATCCGGTCTCGATGCCGAATCGCTTGCCCAATCGCCGGAGTGGCTCAATTCCGAAGCGGGACGCCGCCTGGTGTTGACTGGGCAGGTAACGATTTCGCCCCAGTGCGCGGCCAGCGGATTTCGATTGCGTGAAGCCGGCGCAACGACGGGTTGACCACCTCCCGTCGGTAGGTCGCACGCACGAGCATTTCAGACGAACGGATCGTGCATCACGTCCTGGCCACAGTACATGCACTTTGGATGTCGACGGGCGATCGTGCGTTTGCACTTCGGGCAGGTGACGGCGGGCTTGTGAACCTTGCCGTCGAGTTTGCCGTCGGACAGGTCCAATGCGTTGATCCGATCGAGCAGTTCAAGGTCGGTCACGCCGAGCTTTTCGCGAAGAAGGGACCACATGGCCTCGCACGCGAGAAGAGTCCGTTCGAGGCGATCATCGATGGATGTAACGCCGCTGCGAGCCGCGCGGGCGGCGGCCTTGGCCTCCGAGGCCTCAACTGCGGCCACGTAACTGAAACTGGTCCCCAAGCCGTGGAAAACGTTCATTTTTACCTCTTGATAAAAACAGTTTGCCCCGTCGCGTAGCGGCATTCGGGCTGGGCGAGGGTGAACACCATGCCGGCCACGTCGGCGGGATCGAGCGTTTCGCCCTTCGGATAGTCCGGGAGCAAGTCGCGCAACATGCGGGTTTCGACGGCACCGGGGGCGACGGCGAAGACCCGGATATTCACGGGGCGACCCTCCTCGGCCAGGGCCTTCGTCCATGCATTGACCCAAGCCTTGCTGGCACCGTAGGCCGCAAGGCCTGGGAAGGCGTCGATCGAGGCGACCGATGACACGTTGACGATGATGCCGCCCCCTTGGCTTTTCATCACCGGCCAGACCGACCGGCACGCATGATAGACGGCGTCAATGTTCACACTGTTTATCGTCTCGAAAAGGGCAGGGTCGAGCTTTTCGATTGTCGCGTCCGGAGCCACGCCGGCGTTGTTGACCAGCACGTCGATGCGGCCATGGCGCTTGGCAGTGGCTTCGATCAAAGCCGCGATCTCATCCGCGACGCAGACGTCGGTCACGTGGGTATCGCACCAGCCACCGGCGCGTTCGATCAGCGACTTGGTTTCATGGAGCTCGTCCGCGGAGCGAGCGGCGGCCACGACGCATGCTCCCGCGGCGGCGAATCGTTGGGCGATGGCTCGGCCGATACCGCGCCCACCACCCGTGACGATGACGACGGAATCAGCCACGCTCGATCCTTGGATGAATCACCAGCGTCGCGGGATCGGTGACCGGTCCTCCGGGCACGATATCATTTAACCGCCCGGCGATGCTGCCGAATGCGGGTTCGCAACGTGAATCGTTTTCGCTGCGCGGTGGCGTGTTCATGGAGATGGCCGCGACCGGCCAGGTATTCTTCGAGCGCGTTCTGCGGCACATACGTCCCACGGCACTGCCGACAGAACCGCGTAACCAGGCGGTTCGCCGCCCCCACCACGGCCGGAAACCCGCAATGCGGACAATGCGCATAGATTGGCCTCACCCCGTTCCCCCCACGCGGCGACGATCAAGATCTCACTCCAACGGTTCCCAAACTTCGACTTCACCGGGGACAGGCCCCGACGCTACACTCAACCGATCCATGCTCTATGGCGCCGTATTCGGCCCCACCGCCTCAAACAACAGCGTCGGCGAGTCCTGCCAACCGATGGCCATGATGTCCGAAGACACCGGCGACACGCGGAACTCCTGATCGAACAGGAAGGCATCCGCGGGCGAAACGTCGTCCATCAGGTCCATGTCATCATCCACGTGGTTCAGCCCCAGCAGATGCCCCGCCTCGTGCGCGGCGATGTTTCCGATGGCCACGCCGAGCTCGGTGACCGACGGCGGATGCGAAAACACTTCCGGGCCAAACGATTCCGCGAAAATCAAGGCGTCGTCACACCGGTCGGCGTTGAACAGGTCAACATCATCGGCAATCCCGAAAGTGTCCGGGCTGAAGCCGCCAAAATGGATGGTCGTGAACGCCGTGGTCGGCGGCGGATCGTCCGAAGTCACGATCCGGACATTGAACCGGGAATAGTTCTGTTCCATGGTCGTCGTGATCGAATCCTTCAGCTCATCGGTCTGTCCATCGTAGAGAAGCGAAATATCCCTTGCGTCCAATGGTGAAAGGTTCGCGGTGCCCAGGACCGGCGAATTCACGCGGCCGCCCGCAAAGTTGAGCAACAACGTCTGTTGAACCGGTGGAGGGACGACGCTGCCTTCGGTGATCTCCAGGTCCACCCAATAAGCTCCCGCGAATCGCCCGGTCGGGGCGAAGGCCGAGTGCGTGACGACCAGGTAGTAGCCGTGGTTGTCATGCCGGGCCGTGTAGTCAATGAAAGAGTCCAAGCTGTCTACCCGATCGTCGTTGTTGACCACGATGTGGGTCAACCCGTCATAAATCGCAATGGACGCGTCCAACGGCGAATTCTGCGTGCTCACCTCAACCACCACGCGGTCACCCGCCGAAAGGGCCCCGATCAGAAACACGTCCATATCGCCAACCGCCGCCACCGTGCCCTGCAATCGAATGACCCCATCAGACTCCGCCACCGCCACGACGGGCTCGTCGAAACTGTCGTTGGGCTCGCCCGACGTTTTGCCGAGCGGGCTGGTCACTGTCAGGTCCTGATTGCCGTCGGGCACGTCGGCGGGATCGATCGGGCCGGACACCATCGGACAGCCGGCCGTGGCAATGACCAAAGCAGCCAACAAATGACAAACCCCCCACCGCCGTCCGCGTTCCATCCTATTCGCCATAAATGACTCCTCTTAGCCGTGTTTCATCAACAAGGGATATCCTAAGAGGATTCTCAACGGTTTCAAGCGGCGCGCGGCGATCACGGATCAGTGCCCGTGACCCGGGCACAAACTGAGTCGCAGCGACGTCCGCGCCGGCCTCCGATCGCCATCATCCGGTCTGCTGAATGGCTTTCGCAACGTGAATTCCGATTTCCCGCGTACCACTTGCGCGTCGCCGCCCACGCCATCCAGCAGCATTTGGATCGAATCTTCCAGGCCGATCGGAAACACCGCCGCGAAGATCGGTGATTCCTTGAAGGCCTGGTCTTCCAGAAGCTCGCTGAGACTGGCGGTCACGTCCATGATTCCGGCCGGATCATTGGTGTGGATGAGTCCGAGCAAGTGCCCGATCTCGTGACTGGCCACGTTCGCGATCGCCTGGCTCATCTCTTCCACGGTTGGGTTCAGCCGTTCGAACGCCGCGAACGTGTCGGCGAAGACGATCGCCTCCTGCCGTTGGTCCGCGTTGTATTCGTCCACCCCCTCGGCCACGCCGAGCAGTGCCGGATCGTACGTACCGAAGAAAAGGCGGGACGTGGTCCCGTCATATTCTTCGCCCTCGCTCGTGGATAGGATCGCGACGTTGTAACCCGCGAAATCCTCGCGCACCAAGGCCACGATTCGTTCCACCATCCCCTCGGTGTCGCTCGAAAACGCCTTGGAAATGCGCGAGGCGTCAAACGCGGGCACGTTGATGGCCGGCCGTGTCCCGATGGTCACGTTCCGACCGCCTTGGAAGTCCAAGAGCACGACGTCCGACCGAAACGGCGGGATCGCGTTGTTGAATGTCTTCGAGGTAACCAGGCCGTAATCGCCGATGGAAGTGAAACCCGGTGTGGCCGTCATGGCCACAAAACAGGACGGTGCCGCCCGCCGGATGACGACGTCAATGAACGGACCTTTCCGACCGAGGTAAACGTTGCGGTGGTCATTAACCAGCAGCGTGCGTTGCTGATCGTCGAAGATGGAAATGGCGCCGTCCAGCCACGGATCGGCGGAGACCTCGATGAGAATGCGGTCGCCGGGGAGAACGGGTCCGAGATCATAGACGTCAACGTCGGTCGGCGAGTCAACGCGCCCCCGGATCAGCAGGGGCTCGTTGCCGACGTTGACGAATTCCGCGGTCCCAAAATCATCGTTGGCGGCGTCCTCGTAGTGCGTGTCGGCGCGGCTGAACGCCAGCACCGCCGCGCTCAAGGTGGTCTGCCCGGTGTCGGAACCGCCTTGGCCCGCGATCGAGCCGCATCCCAACGGCGCAACCGCGCACCACGCGGTCACCGCCGCGCCGAGCAGCCGCCGGCGCGCAGTTATATCCCCCGAACGTATTGGGACGTGCACAGGTCTACCCCTCCAAATAGCCCTATTCCCACCCCGTTGCGGGTGGGTTTATGGATACACGGGTCGCGGGCGGAGCGGGCGCTGCCGAGCCCCCACTCGGTCAGGCCGGTCAGGCCCGAGAGCGCCCGTCCGCCGCGACCAACTGTGCCTCATCCCCTCCACGGATGAATCTACGATATGGCCGGGCGCTGCTTCGCCGGTTTGATTCGGGGGTTGTGGCGCATCCGAAAGAGCTTTCTCGGACAACCTCAGTGACACGTGTGTGTCACTGCGTTATCGTGCGCTGTTTCCCTTGAGGACCACTTGCAAAAGTGCGGCGAGCGGATCGCGGGCTATAATCCCGCAATGTCCGCTATCCGTTTCACGGAGGATCAACGCCGGGCCATCGAAACCGTCGGCCGAGGCGTGGTGGTTTCAGCGGCCGCCGGATCGGGCAAGACCGCGGTCCTGGCCGAACGATGCGCCCATCTCATCTGCGACGCCCCCCCGCCGTACCGCTGCAACGCGGACGAGCTTCTGGTCCTCACCTTCACCGAGGCCGCCGCCGCCGAAATGCGTTTCCGTATCGTCGAAGCCCTTCGCGCCCGCTCCGGCGCCGCCCCCCACGACGAGCGGTTGCGTGAACAACTGGTCCTCATCGACGCGGCTCATATCTCGACGATCCATGCTTTCTGCCTGTGGATGATCCGCCGCTGGTTCACGGAAATCGCAATCGATCCGACCGCCGCGGTTCTCGACGAGCACGAGGCATCTTTGCTGCGCAGCGAAATCCTCGATGGGGTGTTCACCACGCTCTACAAAGAGACGCCGTCTGACGATCACCCACTGGGAGACGTTTCCAGCCGCGCCGCGCGCAGCACCACCGAGTCCCAACCGTTTCCTGACAATCTGTTCCCTGACCCGCTCTCGGTGCGATTCGTGGCTCTCGTTGACGCCTATGGCCTCGGCACGGACCGAGAGGTATTTGACTTCATTCTTCGCCTCCATGCTTTCATCGTCTCGCTTCCCGATCGTGAGGCCTGGCTGCGACAAGCCACGGATTTCGTCTCCCGAAGCGGCGATCGCCTCATGCTCCGCTGGTTCGGCGCCCTGCGCGATGAACTGAACACCCAAATGGAACACTGCACGGCCCTCGCCAGCGCGCTCCGAAACGAGCACCCCACCAATGCTTTTTACGCCGAGCGAATGGAGGACTACGCCAGCGCGCTATCCGCGTGGCTCCGCCAACTGCCGATCGTCACGGAGGATGACCCCGCTGTCGTGGCCACCGCCCTGGAACGGGGTGAGTCCGTTCGTCGGACGATCGCCGAATATGAAATGGACACCTCTCGGCCGCCGTCACTCTCGAAGGGAACAGCCGACGATGTTTTCCGGCGCCGCAAAGCGACCGGCCGACTTTGGGGCCGGATCCGGAAAAAGCTCTTCTCCGAACGTCTTCACGCCCGGTTCGCCAAGTTTTCCATTCACGAATGGCGCCAAGGACTTCAATCGATCGAACCACATGTCACCACTCTGGTGGACCTCGTCCGCACCTTTGACGAGCGCTACGCCGCTCGAAAACGCGAACTTAACGCCCTCGATTTTTCCGACCTGGAGCGTTTCGCCCACGACCTGCTTCGATCCCCAGCCGCCAACGGCACCCCGTCGTCAACAGCGCGGGCCCTCCAGCGACGCTTCGCCCACGTCCTCGTCGATGAGTTTCAGGACGTGAACCCGCTGCAACAGGCCATCCTCTCGTTGGTTTCGCGAGAGTCCGATCAGCCGCAATCAAGCAACCTGTTCGTCGTCGGGGACGTGAAGCAGAGCATCTACCGTTTTAGACTGGCTGAGCCCGCCCTGTTCATCGAACGGCTCATTCAGGCAAATCGTGGTCGGAACGGCGACCTGGCCATCCCCTTGCAACGAAACTTCCGAAGCCTGCCGACCATCCTGCACGCCGTCAACCTCGTGTTCTCGCAGCTCATGGGCCAAGGCCTTGGCGAGATCGTCTACGATGAGCAGGCCGAACTGCGACCGGAACGAACCGTAGATTCCTCAGGCATCCATGTCCCCGTGGAGCTGCACCTTCTCGAACGCCGTTGGCAAAGCATCGAGACCCAAGGCACCAACGAATCTGAAACCGGCCAAGACGATAACGGCCCGGACTCCGAGGATTCGGAAGGTGCCAATGCCGAGTACGGCGCCGACGAAACCGGGTCCTCCGCCGATCTCGTCGCCCATGGCCGTTCCGCTTCCGATGACCCGGCTCATTGGTCGCCGGTGGAACGGGAAGGCTACCTGATCGGCTCAAGAATCCGCGATTGGGTATCGTCCGGCTACGCTCTTGCCGATGGCCGGCCGCTGAAATACGGCGACTGCGCCGTCCTGCTTCGGGCCGCGAAGTTCAACGCCGATCAAGTCGCCGCCATGCTCCAAGGGATGGGTATACCCGCCTTCGCATCGGTCAGCGGCTCTTTGTTCGCGGCCCTGGAAGTCCGCGACGTCCTGGCAGCACTCGAACTGTTGGACAACGCCCACCAGGACATACCCCTGGTCGCGGTGATGCGCAGCGGCATCCTGACCACCCCCTTCTCCGAGGACCACCTAGTCGCCATCCGGTGCCACGCTCGTGACATGACGTTTCACGACGCCGTTCACCGCTACGTCGATTCCGGCGCGGACCACGAGCTTCGTGCCAAACTCCTCGATCTGTTTAGACATGTTGAACACTACCGGGATGAAATCCGGCGACGACCGCTCGCTGATGTCTTGTGGGCCCTGTACAAGCAAGAAGGATATCTGGCCTACGCCGGCGGCCTGCCCAACGGCGCCCAGCGCCGCGCCAACCTGCACAAACTACATAACCTCGCCCGGACTTTTGGTTCTTTCCGGAGACAAGGACTCAACCGTTTCCTCCGGTTCATCCGCTCGTTACGCGACGACGAATTGACCGTCGGGATCGCCAACGCCATCGGCGAAGCCGAAGATGTCGTCCGCGTAACCAGCATCCATCAGGCCAAAGGCCTCGAATTCCCCGTCGTCTTCCTCGCCGGGCTGGGTACGCGATTCAACCTCGGCGATCGCCGCGGCCGAATGATCTTCGAACGCCACTGCGGCATCGGCCTGCGGATCGTCGACCCCGATCGACTGATCGAATACCCCTCCCTCGCCCACAACCTCGCCGCCCTCGACGTGGAGCGCCACACGCGAGAGGAGGAGCTCCGCATCCTCTACGTGGCCATGACCCGTGCCCGCGATCAACTGGTCATGATTGGGTCCGCCGACAACATCGCGGAGTTGCTGAATGGAACGACACGAGGCCGTCGAACACTCACTCGCTACTCCGTCGCGAGCGCCCAGACCTCACTTGATTGGCTGCTGCCCATAGTGACCAGCGCCTCTTCATCGGCTTCCGACCACCCTCCGACCTTTACCCTTCATGGTCACGACTGCGCCGAGATGTCTACGTGGCGCATCGAAGAAACCATCGATCCAACCGTCAACGCCGCCAGAAGGGCCGCCGCTCGCCTCGATCCGCTGCCGCGCGTTGAGCCGGTCGAGGCAGAAGATGATACGGTGGCTGAGGTGCTCGCTCGAACCCGCTACGTATACCCGCACATCGCCGTCTCATCGGTGCCATCCACGATGGCCGCCGGAGCATTCAAGGGCGCATTCGACATCGGCGAAACCGACACGCGGCCTGTTCACGCGGGCCCGCGCCCGGTCGCCGACGCCTTCGCTGATCCGCCCTCTAGGTACGAGATTTCACATTCCGATAGCTCCACGCTTCGCGGCATAGCCACTCATCGCATCCTGCAACATTTGGATTTTTCCCGCGCTCGAAACGGGATCGGTGTGGCCTCGGAACTGCGGCGCTTGATCGACACCGGTCTACTCACGGAAGGCGACCGCGAAATGGTCGATCGGGAAGCCATCGAGTGGTTCGTTTCGACGCCGCTCGCGGAGGACATCCGCACCGCGGGCGACTCCTATCGGCGCGAGTTCCATTACGTGGCCTCAGAGTCGCCAACTATGTTCGACGAAACCGTCCGGCCCGCTCCCGGCGATTTTGTGTTGGTGCGCGGCATCGTCGACGGTATCTTACCCACGACCGACGGTATGGAGATCGTCGACTTCAAGACGGATCACGTCGTCGGGTCGGAGATACCTGCTCGCGTGGAACATTACCGCCGTCAAATGACCCTCTATGGCCGCGCCGTCTCCCGCATGTGGCGCAGGCCGCTGCGCGGATTACATCTCGTGTTCCTGCATCCCCGGATTATCACTTCCGTGCCCGTGGCCGCCGCCGCCATGACTGAGTCCCCAGCCTGGCCAAACGCATGAAACACGGCGAACGGTTTCGTGAACAGGTCCAAGTCATCGGTCGAGAAATCTTCGACCTCGCCGAAGCCGCTGAACCTCGCCCCTGGCAGAAATCCTGGTGGCTCGAACAGGCCACCCGTTTCCTCGACCATGACGAGCTTCTCCGCAGCCGCGCGTTTCAGTTTGTCGACTGCCTTCCCGCTCTGAACAGCAACCGCGAGATCGCCCGTCACGCGGCCGAGTATCTGACGGACGACATCGCCACCGTTCCAAAACTGTTTCGACTCGGCATCCGCCCCGGACGATTCCAGCGCTCGCGCGAGGAAGTCATTGGTCGCGCCGCTCGGTGGGGCGCCACTCGGATGGCCGAGCGTTTCATCACCGGCTACGACGTCCCCAGCGCCATTCGGACCATCGAGCGCCTACGCCGGCACCGCATGGCCTTTACGTTAGACGTGCTCGGCGAATTCACCACCAGCTACGCCCGAGCCGACCAATACGCCGGCGTCTACCATGACCTGATCGATCGGCTCTCGCCGATTGCCGCTCAATGGCCGAGCGACCCGATCATCGACCGCGACGCCGACGGCCCCATGCCGCGGCTGAATCTCTCCATCAAGCTCACCGGCCTCGATCCCTATTTCGATGCCATCGATCCGGAGCGGGCCATCGAGTCGGTGGGAAAGCGGCTACGCCCGCTGTTGTCGCATGCTCGGCAAGCGGGCGCCTTCATCAACATCGACATGGAGTCCTACAAACATCACGATCTGACCCTCGAGCTCTTCCAACGCGTGTTCACGGAGCCGGAGTTCCGCGACTGGCGCGACATCGGCATTGTCCTCCAGGCCTACCTTCGCGAGGGTGAAAAAGACCTCACCGAGTTGCTCGATTGGGGTAACCGCCGCGGCACGCCCTACGCCATCCGCCTCGTGAAAGGCGCATATTGGGACGCCGAGACCGCCGCCGCCGTTCGCAATTACAAGACTCCGCCGGTTTGGACCCGCAAATGGGAAACCGACGCCTGTTACGAGCGGATGGTCCGCACCATGCTTGAGAACACGGCGCTCATCCGCCCCGCCTTCGCCAGTCACAACGTCCGCTCCCTCGCCGTCGTCGTCGCCACCGCGCGGGAACTCGACATCGCGCCGAACCGCTACGAAGTGCAGACGCTTTTCGGCATGGGCGATCCGCTGAAGACCGCGATGGTCGAGCTTGGCCAGTGCGTTCGCGTCTATTGCCCGTACGGCGATCTCATGCCCGGCATGGGCTATTTGATTCGCCGCCTCCTCGAAAACACCTCCAACGAAGGCTTTCTGAAACAGAGTTTCGGCGACCGTGTCTCGCACGAGACGTTGCTGGCCGACCCGGCCATCAGCCGACCGCCCAGCGCGGCCTTGCCCGCGCGGGTATACCAAAACACCGACCCGGAGGAACCGATGTCCTCGTTTGTCAACGCGTCAATTACCAACTTCGCCGCCCCAGAAAACCGCCGCAAAATGATCGGTGCCATCGATTACGTCCGGCGCGAGGTTGGGCGACATTATCCACTGGTCACCAACGGTCAATCGGTCACCACGGGCCGCGAGTTCTCGTCAATCAACCCGTCGCGCCACACCGAAATCGTCGGCCACGTCGCCGAAGCCACTCCCGCCGACGCCGATCGCGCCGTCGCCGCCGCGTGGCGTGCCTTCCAGCCGTGGCGGGTCACGACCGCCGCTTCCCGCGCCGATCTTCTCCGGGAGGCCGCGGATCGGCTCGAAATGCTCCGCTTCGAGCTGGCCGCGACCATGATTCTGGAAGTGGGCAAACCATGGCGCGAAGCCGACGCCGAAGTCACCGAGGCCATCGACCATTGCCGGTTTTACGCCGACCAGATCGAACGCATCGAATCTCGACCGCGGCTGCGCAACCTTCCCGGCGAGTCCAACATGCTGACCTACTCGCCAAAGGGGGTGTGCGCCGTCATCTCTCCCTGGGCCTTTCCGCTGGCCATTCTCACCGGCATGACCAGCGCCGCCCTCGCCGCCGGAAACACTGTGGTGATCAAGCCCGCTCGACAGGCCTCGGTCATCGCCGCCAAGCTCGTCGAACTGCTTTATCAGGTCGGCTTCCCGCCGGGAACCGTGAACTTTCTTCCGGGGTCGGGGGCGACGATCGGCCGTCATCTCGTCGAGCACGCGAGCGTCCACGTCGTCGCCTTCACCGGTTCTCACGAAGTCGGCTCGCAGGTCATCCGCGCCGGGGCGGATACTCGGCCGAATCAAGGCTTCATCCGGAAGATGATCGTCGAAATGGGGGGTAAGAACGCGATCATTGTCGATGACGACACCGATCTCGACGGCGCCATCCAAGCGATCGTCGAATCCGCATTCGGCTACGCCGGACAAAAGTGCAGCAGTTGCAGCCGTCTCATCGTCCTTGACGGCATCTATGACACCCTGTGTCACCGACTCAAGGAAGCCGTGGAGAGCATCACCATCGGCCCGGCCGAGGCCCCTTCCACGATCGTCGGACCCGTGATCGACGACGACGCCCGGAAACGCATCCGCGAATACGTGACCCTCGCCGGTCGCGAGGGCCGACTGCTCACCGAATCGCCGCTCCCCAAAGAGTGTGCTGAAGGGTTCTTTGTGCCGCCCGCCGTCTTTGTCGACGTGGCCCCGGCCGCTCGCCTGGCGCAGGAAGAAATCTTCGGGCCCGTTTTGGCCGTGATTCGCGCCGCCGATTTCGGACAGGCCATCGAAATCGCCAACCACACCCGTTTCGCCCTCACGGGCGGGCTGTTCTCCCGCAGCCCCGCTCACATCGAAATCGCCCGGCGAGATTTCGCGGTCGGCAATCTTTACATCAATCGCCGGATCACCGGATCCCAGGTTGACGCTCAGCCCTTCGGCGGGTTCAAGCTAAGCGGCACGGGTGTAAAGGCGGGCTCACCCGATTATCTGCTTCACTTTATGGATGCCCGTTGCATCACCGAAAACACGCTGCGCAGCGGTTTTGTACCCAAGCCGCAACATAGTGAGGTTTCTTAACGCTCACGCCCCGCCGCTTCCGATTCATAGGATATGAACGCGCGGGCGTTCATCATGCGCCGGACCATTCCCGGCCCGCGCACGAGGCCCACCAGGGATGTTGAAAGGAGACACAAGGATGTTGAGTGGACTTTTCGGCAGTACGCTGATGAACACGGTTCTGATCATGTTCGGCTTGTTGTTCGTCTCGGGCCGCTTCTAAGCGGCAACTTCAAGGCCCGCGGTCCGCGGGCTGGCGCTTGTATATCAACGCGCGAATCGCCCGACCCTGCACCCGTTTCAACGGCGTCAGGGTCGGCCTATTTACATACCAGCCGTTTCCGATTCGGGTCGACGCCCCCAGTGCAGCTTCGTCACCAGCTTGTGCCATACGGAATGCACCGGGTTCCGAACGACCAGCACTTCGGTGTCAAACCGTTTGATCCGAACACAGTCGCCTTTTTGCAATGGGCATGACACCTGCCCGTCGATGATCAGGGTCGTACCCGCATTGACACCCATCGCCTCAACCTCGATCACCGAATCGCGCTCGATCACCAGCGGCTTGTGGGTCAATGAATGCGGGTTCATCGGCGTCAGAATGATCGCCTCCACGCCGGGCTGCATGATCGGCCCGCCCGCCGAAAGACTGTGCGCCGTTGACCCGATCGGCGTGGACACGATGACGCCGTCGCCGTCGAGGTCCGTCAGCGGCTCTCCGTCAACGGACATTCCCAGATGGATGATCCGAAACGGCGGACCCGCTTGAATCACACAATCATTGATCGCGAGGAAGGCACGCAGCGACTGGCCGCCACGGAACACCGCGACATCAAGCACCATTCGCTTACTGATGAGCGAGTCATTCCCCACGGCCTCGTCAAAATTGCGCCGCACTTCATCAACCGAGAACTCCGTAAGAAACCCCAGCTTTCCGACGTTAACCCCGATCAACGGCACTTGGTCTCGCCCCATCGATCTGGCCACGCCGATCAACGTCCCGTCCCCACCGATCACCACCACTCGGTCGGGCCGAGAACCGGCAACGTCCACGCCATCGACGACTGTACATCGCGTGGCCGCGAACGCTCTCAGGTTTTCCAATGCCTTGGCCGCCGCCGGCTTTTCCGGATTTGCCCGAAAACAAAGACGTTTTGATGTGATTGAAAGCAAAGGAGACTCGTTATGTGCGATGTCGCAAGTGGTTCAATTGAACGTCATCGCTGAAATGTCTGCGTGGACAGAGCATTCTACCGTGCAACGAGCGGTCGCCGCGCCCGGGCGTCTTCGTCCATCGCGGCCCCGGTCTCAACCAAAGTCTGCACCGCCGCCGCGATCCCCGTCGCGTCAATTCCGCACTCGGCCAATTGCCCCGTCCGCGACCCGTGGGCCACGAACCGATCCGGCGGAATGCCCAGCCGCAGCACTCGTCCACACGTCAAACCCAGTTCCTGCGCCGTCTCCAGTACCGCCGACCCGAACCCGCCCGCCACCGAATGATCCTCGATCGTGACGACCGGCCCGCGGCCGTCGAAGGCCGCCTTGACCATTTCCTGGTCGATCGGCTTGGCGAAGCGGGCGTTCACCACCCCTGCCTCAACGCCATGCTCCGCTAACATCTCCGCCGCCGCCAACGCATAATGCGCCGTCACCCCGTAACACAGCAGGGTCGCGTCATCGCCCTCCCGCAAACGCCTCGATCTCCCCATCTCGAATGGGCGGCCACCTGAAATCGGTGCCGGCACGTTATCACGCGGATATCGAATAGCGCATGGTTGATCGAGCGTAAGGCCGAAGGCCATGGCCTCGCGCAACTCCGCCTCGTCGATCGGGGCCATCAACACCATGCCCGGGAACCCGCGCAAATACGTAATATCCAGGAATCCATGATGCACAGCCCCGTCGCCGCCCACCAAGCCCGCTCGGTCCAAGCAGAACATGACCGGCAGCCCTTGCAGAACCACTTCCTGGAACACTTGATCGAACGCCCGTTGCAGGAACGTCGAGTAAATCGCCGCGACCGGTCGCAACCCGGCTTTGGCCATACCCGCCGCGATGTCCACCGTGCAGCTCTCGGCAATGCCAATATCCCGCCAGCGATCGGGAAACCGCTCCTGCATCTTGCTTAGGCCGGTGCCGTCCGGCATTCCGGCGGTCATCGCGAACACACGCTTGTCTGATTCCGCCAACTCCATGACGCACTCGACAAAAGCGGTCGTCCAACTCTTTCCGCCGCCGCTCTTGATCGTGACCTTCCCGCTTTCCACCACAAACGGCTTGGGGCTGTGATACTTGCCGGGCTCCGCCGTCGCCCAGGAACAACCGTTCCCCTTAATCGTGTGAACGTGCAGCAGCACCGGATGTTGCGCGCGTTTCAACACATCCAGAATCTCAATCAGATGCTTGATGTCGTGACCATCCACCGGCCCGACATATTGCAACCCCAGGGCCTCGAACCACTGCCCCGGTGAGACCGTGGCTTTGATCCCCTCCTTGAGATGCGCGATCATGTCAAACACCGGCTTGCCCAGCAGAGGCAACCGCGGCAACAGTTTCTTGGTGTGTGCCTTCACCTCTTCGTAGAAATTGCTCACCCGAAACCGGGCCAGGTATTCCGCGACCGCTCCCTGAGTCGGCGAAATGCCCCACTCGTTGTCGTTCAATACCACGAGGAATTGGCGCTTAAGTGTTCCGGCCTGGTTCAACCCCTCGAACGCGACGCCATTGACAATGCTCGCGTCGCCAACCAGCGCGACCGTGCACGCATCACGCCCCAGCAACTGATCGGCCCGAGCCAATCCGACCGCCGTGGCAATGGCCGTCCCCGCGTGTCCCACGTTGAACAAATCGTACTTGCTTTCCTGAATGTCCGGGAAACCGCTCAAGCCCCCGGCCTTACGGATGGTGTCGAACCGATCATTGCGTCCGGTGATCAGCTTGTGCGGATAACACTGATGCCCAACGTCCCACAGCAGCCGATCCGCCTCGAAATCGAACACCCGGTGAAGGGCGATGGTCAATTCCGTGACGCCCAGATTGCTCGTCAGATGTCCGCCGCCGTGCGACACCACCGCAAGTATGCGAGCGCGAATTTCTTCCGCGAGAAGGGGCAATTGGTCCGCGGCCAGGGCCTTCACGTCGGCGGGCGAACGTATCTGTTCAAGGAGACCCATCGATTATCCGTCCGTGTCTTCGATCAGAACCGCGACCGTGAGGGAGCGGGCTTTTCGTTGCGGCAATCCCGAAGTCCGCTCGCTAGTGTCAACTCATCCTCGATGCGCGACCACGGCTACCATCTTAACCCGCCGTGCTCGCTACGATACTTTCAAATCTTTCAATAAACATGTGCGCACGCGGTTCGGCCACGACTCAAATCTCCCGCGATACCACGAATCTCGCCAATTCCCGCAGGTCCTCGGCCCGTTCTCCAAACGGATCAAGTTGCCCAATCGCCGTCTCGACCGCCCTGCCGGCTTCCGCGCGGCTGGCTTCCACTCCTACGCACCGCGGGAACGTCTGTTTGCGCGAGACCTCATCTTTCCCGACACGCTTGCCAACCTTGGTCCCCTTCCCCGTTACGTCCAATAAATCATCGGCTATCTGAAACGCCAAGCCCAACTCCCGCCCGTATCGCCCCACCCGCTCCACCTCGGGGTTGGTACCCTTCCCCACGATGGCCCCCATCCGAGAAGCCGCCGAAAACAACGCCGCCGTCTTGCATTCGTGAACGTAGCGAACCAGGGCCACGGAAGGCGGCTCGGATTCCCCCTCGATATCTCTTAACTGCCCGCCGATCATGCCCGCCCATCCGGTGCCGCCCGCCAATTCCACCACTAACCGGGCCGCAAGGGTCGGGTCACTTACATAGCGCCCCAATAACTCAAATGCCAGCACTGACAACCCATCACCGGCCAGGATCGCGATCGCTTCGCCAAACTGCTTGTGACAACTGGGCCGACCTCGGCGCATGTCGTCATCGTCCATGGCCGGCAAGTCATCGTGGATCAAACTGAAGGCGTGAATACACTCGACTGCGGCGGCCACCGGCCAGGCGGCCTCCCGCGCCCCACCGACCAGCTCGCAACACCGCACCGTGAGGTACGGTCGAATTCGCTTACCCGGCGCCAGTGCCGAAAACCGCATTGCCTCGACGAGCTTCGCCGGGGCTTCGCCGACCGGTTCAAGGTATCCGGCGAGCCGCGCGTCGAACTCCCGCGCAAAAGCCGCCAAGCGATTCATCAACTCATCGTGCGACACGTCAGATCTTCGCCGAGATGACGCCGACCAAACATTCGGCGACGTCCCGAAGCACCGCCAGCGGCGGCTGGTCCGCGTTGACCCGGACAACCAGTTTTTTCGGATAGGCATCCAAAACCGGATACGTTTCCCGCTCGTACACTTCAATGCGGTTCAAGATGACTTTCTTGTCCGCATCGTCTGGCCGGTTCGACTTCGACGCCCGCGCCGCCAGCCGCGCCACCAGCGCATCTCGATCGTCCATCGTCAAATGAATGATCCTCTTGACGTCAATCACGTCCTGCATCAACTCAACTTGCTTGGTCGTTCGCGGGATGCCGTCAAGAATCAGCGTGTGATAGTCCGGATTGATGCCGCCCGCCTGCACTTTCTCCTCCACGTGCAATCGAAACACGCGAACCGTCAACTCATCGGGTACGAGCAACCCCTTGGTCGAATACGATAGAAACTCCTGCCCGATCGGCGATCCCTTATCGAGCGCCCGAAAAATATCACCCATGGCCAGGTGAATCAGGTTCGGCAGCTCGCCCAGCACGGCGCCCTGCGTCCCCTTCCCCGAACCCGGACAACCGAACATCAGAATCGACGGATACCGCCTGCGATCTCCCACAGCGCACTCCTGATTTCAAGGCCTGGTGAATCAACGCGTCCGGCCCGGATGTTTGCCTAGGAACGCCTCCCGCAGCACCGGGTCGTAAACCTCGATCGTAGCCGCCTCAAACAGCTTTTCATAGAGCGCGAACATCGCCGGATCGGTCAATCGGTCACGCAGCCGCTGTTCCAGTTCCTCGCGCACTTCATCCATCGGCCGATGCTCCGGTGCCACCCGCTCCTCCAGTCGGATCAGGTGAAACCACTCGCCGATCCGCACCGCGTCCGATACCTCCCCCGGCTCCAATGCAAACGCCGCCTTGCGGAACGCCTCGGGCAACCGTTCGTCATTCGCCGAGAACGGCTCCATCAGTCCCATGCGCTCCGCCGTCGCTCGATTGGCGCTATGCGCCGCCGCCAATGTGCCAAAGTCCTGCCCCTGCGACAGCGCCTCACGCACCCGGTTCACTTCGCCAAGCGTCGCCAACTGAATCTGCCGCACCACAATTCGCTCACCAAAGGTGTTCTTATATTCCGCCTCCAGTTGCTCCTCGCTGAACCGCTGGTCCGAGAGCACCAGCTTTCGCAAATAAGCATTCCGCTCCACGATCACTCGGTACTCACGCCGCGAAATGTTTCGGTCCGCGAGCACGTCGCCCAGCACTCGCTCCGCCGCCTCTCGATCAAACGGGCCTTTTATGTCTCGCGTCGTCGGGTCCAACAACCGCCTTAACGCCAAATCGTATTCAGCCTCCACGTCTTGTTCGGAGACACGAAGCCCCCTCTTCCCCGCCGCCTCCCGCGCCGTCTCCAAACCGATCAACTGTTCGAGAATCCCAACCCCATGCGACGAAAGCAGCACGTCCATGACCCGCCGTTGCGAAATCGGCTGACCGTTCACCATTGCGATCGGGGGCTCGCTCGGCGAAGCCACCGGCGCGTCCGCCGGCGACAACGCTCCTCCGCCCGGCGTCACCGGCTGCGAACGCGGGGCCGCGCCCCCCACCCGCCGATCCCGCACCGCCGCGCTGACCTCACGCCCCGCCGGCGGCTCGGGCGCGGCGCAGCCAATCCCCATAACCATCAAAAAACACGAAATCAGCGGGCACATGCCCCGCAAAGAAATGCCATTCATCCGCGACCCATGTCCGAGCGCCACGATCCTCACTCACGCCCCGCGTGAATCAGCGTGCTCACGCCCTCCCCCAGCACCACTGCCCGCATGTTCCCGGGCCGCTTCAGGCTCAACACGATGATCGGAATGCCATTCCGCTGGCACAGGTCGATCGCGCTGACGTCCATGATCCCCAGCCGCCGGTTGATCACGTCGTTATATGTGAGTTCTTCCATCCTCGTGGCTAGCGGGTCCTTCACCGGATCCGCCGTGTAGACGCCATCCACCTTCGTCGCCTTGAGCAAGGCCCCGGCCCGCACTTCCGCCGCCCGCAGCGCCGCCCCCGTGTCGGTGGTGACGAACGGGTTCCCCGTCCCGCCCGCGAAAATCACGACGCGCCCCTTTTCCAGGTGCCGAATCGCCCGCCGCCGGATGAACCGCTCGCAGACGCTCTCGATCGCCAACGCACTCTGCACCCGCGTCGGCACCCCCAACGACTCGAGCGTGTCCTGAACGGCCAGGGCGTTGATCACCGTGGCCAGCATCCCCATGTAGTGCCCGGTCGTCTCCTCGATCGGCGAGTCCTTGGCAATCGCGCTGCCGCGAACCAGATTGCCCCCGCCGACGACGACCCCAACCTCGACCTTGAGATCAACAACCAGCTTGATCTCCTCGGCCAGGCGCCGAATCTCCTCCCCGTCCAGACCCGTGGCCCCGGCCTTACACAGCCCCTCACCACTGATCTTGAGCATCACCCGTTGAAACTTCGCCTTGGGCACTACCTTCACTCCACCACGTGCCACTGCTCTTGCGCAGTGCTCTTCACACGTGCACACGTGCAGTGCTCTTCGCCGCCTACCGCGCCTCAGCTTACCTCCGAAACGCCCCCGCGCCGATTCCCGCCCCGGTGGATAGATCGTAGGGCTCGACCCGCCTCTCTTCGTCGTCGAATGGAATGCTGACGGCGGGCGGAGTCCTCTATCTCTTTCTTCGCCCGGAGGGCGCACGATCGTTGCCAGGGACTTCAGTCCCCGGTGGTCATGCCCCCCCTTTAATCTACCCGCCCGGAGGGCGGACGTGCTCCTCGGGTGCCACTTGTGGCCTGCCAATCAGTGCCCACCTCACGGCATCAACTCCTGCATCCGCTCCGCGATTTCCTCTTCGCTAAGCTTCATGCCCTCAAGCAGCGCGAGGTAATTGACCAACGCGGCTTTCATGCGCGGATGCTCGTGCCCGGTGTTACGATCGAAGCCGTGGTAAATCTCCACGGCCCGGCGCATCAGCGGCTCGGCCTCGGAATGACGGTTGGTGTGCGTAAGCAACGCCGCCAGGTTGCTGAGGCGAATGGCGACGTTGGGGTGGTCCGGGCCGTACGACTCCTCGTCGATCGTTAGCGCCCGGTGTATGAGCGGCTCGGCCTCCGTCACACGATTGGTGGCCTGGAGCAATTGCGCGAGGTTGCTCAGAGCAGTGGCCACGTTGGGATGAGTCAGCCCATAAGACTTCTCGAAAATCTCCACGACGCGGCGCATGGGCGGCTCGGCCTCGGTCAGACGGTTGGTGGCCTGGAGCACCTGGGCCAGGTTGTTCAGGCGGATGCCCACATTGGGATGGTCCGGGCCGTAGGACTTCTCGTCGATCGCGAGAGCGCGGCGATAGAGTGGCTCGGCCTCGGCGAGACGATTAGTGGCCTTGAGCAACAGCGCCAAGTTGTTCAGGCAAATGGCGACGTCGGGGTGGTCCGGGCCGTAGGAGCGCTCGTCGATCGCCAAGGCCCGGCGCATGAGCGGCTCGGCTTCGGAATGACGGTTGGTATCCGCAAACAACTGCGCCAGATTGTTGAGGCGAATGGCGAGATTGGGGTGGTCCGGGCCGTAGCACTGCTCATCGATCATCAAGGCGCGGCGCATGAGCGGCTCGGCCTCGGCCAGCCGGTTGGTGGTCGCAAGCAAGTTGGCCAGGTTGTTGAGGTCTGTGCCCACGTCGGGGTGATCCGGGCCGTAGGACTGCTCATCAATCGCCAAGGCCCGGCGCATAAGCGGCTCGGCCTCGGTCAGACGGTTGGTGGCCTTGAGCCACTGCGCCAGGTTGTTGAGGCTGACGGCCACGTGGGGGTGGTTCGGGCCGTATGAATCCTCGTCAATCTTCAAGGCCCGGCGCATGAACGGCTCGGCCTCGGCCAGCCGGTTGGTGGCCTTGAACAACTGCGCCAGATTGTTGAGGCGAATGGCGAGATTGGGGTGGTCCGGGCCGTAGCACTGCTCATCGATCGTCAAGGCGCGGCGCATGAGCGGCTCGGCTTCGGAATGACGGTTCGTGGTGTTGAGCAACAACGCCAGGTTGCTGAGGCGGATGGCCACTTTGGGGTGGTGCGGGCCGTATGAATCCTCGTCGATCTTCAACGCCCGACGCATGAGCGGCTCGGCCTCCGCATGACGGTTCGTGGTCTGGAACAACTGCGCCAGGTCGTTAAGGGCAAGGGCGATACTCGGGTGATCGGGTGCTAAAACGTTTTCCCAAAGCGAAAGCGCCTCTCTCATTAGAGGCTCTGCCTCCGTGTACCGTGCTAGACAGTGGAGAACAAAGGCCGCGGCAATGGCCGCTTCCGCTCGAGCTAAGGGGGCGATCTTTGGATCGGTCAACTCGTACGCCTGACGGAAAGCCGTCACCGCCCTTTCGTTCCATTCCGGTCGCGGGTCCTCGCGGAAACGTGCCAGGTACGCGGTGCCTTCCAACATCGCCAGTTCACGGGTGGTCTCGCGCTGTTGTTCGGCTTCGGCGGTGACCGCGGCATAGTCTCCGACGGTAAGCGCGGCCCGGGCGCGTTCCAACGGAGTCAACGAGGCGTCCTTTGCTCGTGGCGCGATCCTTCCGTCGATGAGCCGCTGAATCGTCTCCAAGGGCAAGTCGACAAGCGAGGGCAGCTCTTCAAGTGCCTCTTGGCGGGCTTCTTCGGGTCGCATACCCTTATCCGTCAAAAGATTATTTAGAAACCGCTCCGCGATGGTCTTTTCGATATTGGCGATGTTCCGCGCGTCCCGGCGACTCCGCTCGCCCTGCCAGACCGCATAGCCGACGCCCGCGAGCAGCAAAAGCACTCCGACGGAGATGGCTGCCAATCGACGCCCGAGCTTGCGCCCGGTGACGACCAGCTTCTCGTCGACTCGGGTCAGTTCATCCTGGAACACCTCCACGCGTAATCGGATGCGGCGAACGAACTCATCGAGCTGGTCACGCGAGCTAACGGGAACATACTCTCGATCGGAGCTGGTCAGTCGTTCGCGGTGTTCCCGCTGGAGTTGCATCCTGTCGGGGTCTTCGGGTTCGTGTGGATCGACCGGAAACACGTCATCGGTGATGAATACATAGACCGGCTTTCCCATCTCGCGGGCCAAGTCATGTTCGAGCTGAGTGTAGCTGCGGCGCGGGGCGCCTTCCGGGCGGTGTTGCGGCTCACCTCCGCTACAGCGCCCGGCGATGTGAATGACCGCGTCGCAAGAGTCAATCAGCAAACGCAGCTTCTCGATGAGTTCGCGGTAGTCTGGCGGAAAGTTCTGTTGTTCGACGGCGTGGCAGTCGTTGTCTTCAAGGGCTTTCTTCACCGCCACGCGGACCGTGCCCAACTCCTTGGACACGGCGCTGATGAAAACCCGCGTATCGCGGCGCAGTTTCTTGGGCATGGATCGACCTCGACGTTGAACGCCCAGCGAGCGTAACAGCAACAAAAGGAACCGACAAACGCCGACGGTGTCAAGTGGAAACTTGAGACGATCATGGAGGGGCCTCCTTCCAGTCTCCAGTTTCTAGTTTCTAGTTTCCAGCTTGAGTGCCACCACCTGTCAGCATACCATCCCACCATGCTCCGAACCCTGGCCATGTGGGTCGCTTACGACGGAACCGATTTCCACGGCTGGCAGACCCAGGCGGGCGTGCGGACGGTTCAGGAAACCCTCGAGCAGGCCATCCGCCGGGCTGTGCGGCATCAGCTCGATCTCGCCGGCAGCGGCCGGACCGACCAGGGCGTCCACGCCGCCGAGCACGTCAGCTCATTCAAGACCACGAACACGCTTGATGTCGAAAAGCTCCGCCACTCCATCGGGGCCCGCCTGCCCAAGGACCTTTCGATCATCAAGATTCGCGACGTCCGCTCGGATTTCCACGCGACCCGCAGTGCCGTCAGCAAGCTCTATCGCTATCGCATCCACAACGTCCCTGGCCGGCCCGTCGAAAACCTGACTCAGCGATACGTCTATCACTTCTGGCACCCGCTCGACTTCGACCGGATGCGGGCCGCCGCCGAGTTCTTCATCGGCCCGCACGACTTTACGGCCCTCGCGAGCAAAGGCACGCCAAGGCAATCGATGGTCCGTACGATCATTCGTTGTGCCATCGAGCGGCACCGCGACGAAGTGGTCATCGACGTGGAAGGGGACGGGTTTCTCTACAAGCAAGTCCGCAACATGGTCGGCACGCTCATCGAAGTCGGCCGTGGGCACTGGGAGCCGGAATACGTTCGCAATTTGATCGCCGGCAAGGATCGTTCCAAGGCCGGTCCGACCGTTCCCGCTCGGGGGCTGTGCCTGATGTGGGTTCGCTACCCGCCGGAACTGCTTGTGCCGGTGCCAGCCAGTGGCACCGACGCTATCGCCGCCGAGCCGTCCGAAGGTTCAACTCCGCCAGAGTCCGCTCTCTCACCGCCGACGCCAAACCACGGGACCAAGAACGTTTTCGACGTGCAGTGAAGATCCGTTTTGAAAGCAAGAATGTAACAATGGACGGCCAAACAGCGTTTTTGGGGTGGGAATGGGGTGTCAGCGGGCTACTGTGAGCGCGCTCACATTAACAACGCGCCAAAAAGCGCGCAAAATCGGGTCAAAACCGATCAAAAACCGTCAAAAAGACGATGAAAACCGATCAAAAACGGCGGAAAAACGCGCCTTTGTGGTCGTCTTTGGAGCGATCACGGCGCGAAATCGTCGATCTTTTCATACCCCGCCGGCACAGCCAACTTGAACATGCTCTCGTCGACTTTTTCATCGAGGACGACGTTGGTCAGCGTTTTCTGCATGGTCATCGTCTTGCCGTCGCGCTGGCGGATGTCGATACGGCGCAGCGGGATGAAGCGCTTCTTGGAGAAGCACCACGTGGCCTCTTGTCCTTCACCATACACCACGTGGATTTCGTAGCATTCGTCGTCACCGATTTTTTGCGTGCCCTTGAGTTCCTGCTTCTTGCCGTTGATCTCATCCGAGAACGGCTGCTGATGCCCGTATTCCGACAGGGCTGCGCCCATGACGATCCTGCGGAAACTGCCCAAGACCGCCGGATCAATGTCCTGGTACGCCTTCTTGTTCTTGTGGTCGAGAACGGTGTAATTCTCGCCGTCGGATGCGACGGTCACTTCTTGTGCTTCGTCCGAGCCGGGCTGCTTCACCTTGACGTCGGCCCGCAACCTGCCCTTGGTGGCGTCGCCGCCGCCGGGCACGACGGCAAACTTCCCGCGAGTTTCCGGCATCGACGATTTCGAGTCACCAAGACCCTCGAAGACGATGTCATAGCGAACGGTTTTGACCGCCTTGCACACCGCATCCACTTTCTTGAGGATTTCGACGGGATCGGTCATCTCCCCGGCCGGCGGATCGCCCGCCAGAGCCATGAGCGGCGCGCAGAGCAGACCAATCAGAATTGCGAATGACTTACGATGCCTCATATGGCTTTCCTTTCAACTGATGGTGTTCGATTGTCCTGCGGTAGGAAAGGATAACGCGCCGGCGGTTTTCCAGCCACCCCTTCGGAAATGCGGTTGTCGGGAGTTGTCGGCTCGAGGGGCGGAGTCGCGCAGCTTACGTCAGGGGCAAATGCCGGAAGAGTTGGGCTTAGGGGTGTTGATTGTGGGGTCCAGCAGGCCGGCTCCGTTGAGGGCGTCGACCAACGAGACCAGGTCCCCAGAGCGGACCGCGGTGCTGTGGTCGATATCGGCGCTAAACAGGCCCCAGGGTGCGTTGACGTTGGGATTGACCGCGTTCAGGAAGTTGACGAGGGCGTTGATATCCCCCGGCGAGGCCAGTGCATCCCCGTTGACGTTTCCCGAATGAGCGGTGAACCCCCCGGTGCTGGGCTGCTCATTGTCGTTGGTGTACGTAATCGTGGTTACGGCCCGCGGGGTGATCGGCCGTTGCAGTTCCAAGGTGTAGACGGATTGTCCACCGGCCACCGCGGGAACCTCACTGACATTCGCAATTGAATTGGGCGTACCGGTGTTGCTCGTTTCGCAGAGGGTCCAGCAGCTGTCATCGGCGCCGGCCGGGGCCTGAACCCGAATGCGATCAATACCGATGGGCATCATCGAGATCGGGTCCAAACTCAGCCGGGCATCGACGACCCCCGTGGGCGGATCGACCCAGGTGACGGTGCCGGTTGGACACGACATCCCGCAGAGGTTGGGGCAAAGGACGGCCGCGCCGCACCCGGAATTCTGGAAGCCGTTGCCGGCGCATGCCTCGTCCCACGTACCGGCGAGGTCCACGCAGGTCCCCCCGGGGCAGTCGCCGCTGGTTGTGCAGCTGTCGCCATCGTTGGTCCCGCCATCACAGTGAGGTCCGCAGCAGAAGGGGTCGCATTCGCAAACGATGTTGCAACACAGCGTGTCGTTGCAGGCGGGGCCTCCGGCGCCCGCGAGGTTACAGCAGTCCCCCGTGCCCGGACAAGCCGAGTTGTTCAAACCGGCGCAGGTAATCGACAACTGGCCAGGACCCACGGGGACAACGGGAAATCCATCGACCGGGTCCATGGCCCCAGGGAACGATCCCACTTGGATCAGATATTGCTGCCCCTGAGTGGCGACGAAAGCGGTTTGGCCCTTGTAGCCGCAGATATCATCGTTGCAGGCGAGCAGGTTCTGGCCGGTCGGAGGGGCGGCGCACCCATTGTACACGGCCACGCGGGTGTCCACGTCGGTGTCCGAACACGTCGACACGTTGATCAAATCGGTGCATGGAGCCGTCAAACAATACCAGAGATCATTGGCCACGGCGTCGATATCGCCCAGGGTCATGCATTGCGGATTGTCCCGGCCGCTGGACGTGGCGTGGGTGTTGTCGAAGGGAGTGTCCCCCTGGGCGGAAATCGGCGTAGCGCCCGCGGGTTCATCATTGAGCGGAGGGCGACAGATCTCGTTCGCGGTGGCCACGCACGATGCGTCCCAACGGTCCGTGCAGCAGAAATCGTCGACGGCGCAAACCGCCTCGCAGCAGAAACCATTCTCGCATCCCTTGCCGGTCCGGGCGGCGAAGCAATTGCCGGTGGCGATGAAGCAGGCGAGGGTTGGACATTCGATTTCAGCGCAGAACGTACCGGGAGATCGCTCGCCATTTTGGGCCTGGCATCCGGCCGCGGAGAGATCCAGACAACCGATCACGTTGGGGTTGAGCGGGTTCCGGAAGCAGCATGCGTTGTTGCCGCATGGCGGATCAAACGGGTTTGATGCGCAGGTGGCCCCTTGGACCCAGCGCCCGTCGCAATCGAAGTCGGTGACGTTGTCCGTGCAGGTCGCCGGTCCGTCTTTGCAGCAGGCCCCCGTGGGGCGGTCACCCTGGCACCAGACTTTGATGCGGAAGCTTCCCGCGGGACACGGCCCCGTACCCGGCTCATCGGGACAGGGGCCGTCCTCGTTGAACCCGCCGAAGAAAAAGCCGGGCTGCCACGCGTTGGGCATGAGGGTGTTGAACTCGGCGAACGCGTCGAAACTGGACCCCAACTTCGCGGGACCCGCAATGAAGGGCCCGGCTAGGCCGGAATCAGTCGAAATGGCCACCCAGAGTTTGCGGGGGAGTATGATTCCCGAAAACGGTCCGGCCACCAGCGGCCGGGTGCAAAAATCCGCGGGTACATTCTTGAACGTCCGGGCCGTGCCGGGAATGAGGGCCAGCGGAGTGTCATCCAGTTCCGTATCGATTTCGTTGTCGTCGTTGGTCCACAATTCGAGGGTGGCGTTGAAGTGGTCCGGCCCGATGTCGCCGTTGCCGACGACTAGGATTTCATAGCCGGCCAGTTCGCAGGGCTGATTGCTCTTTAGGGTGACGTCATCGGCGCGTTTGACGCCCGCGTCGGCGCGGTGGAACCCTTCGATGGGATAGGTGTTTGCGTATTCGGTGTGCGCGGCGGGACAGGGCGAGGTCGGGGTACACGTGGCATTCGGAAGGAAGAGACCGTCGGCGCATTCGTTGGCAGTGGTTTCCTCACAGGCGTCAAACATATTGCCGGTGCAACACGCACCGGGGGCGCACAGATTGGGGTTGCAGGAAGTGAAGGGCCCCTGCCAGACTCCCGTGGTGCAGTTGGCTTGGGTGACCTCGGTGCAGGTGGCCCCGTTGCAACAGGCGCCGATCTGCGGCGTGGTGATGTTGCAGTTCAAGGTGGTCCAAAAGCCGGCGTACGCACCGACGCAGCCGAAGAAAAACTCATCACAGATGACGCCCGTTTTTCTTTCGACCCAATCGTTGGGAGTGAAACCGAGTTCCGCTTGATCGGCCACCAGCCAACCCGCCTCGTCAGCGCCGGGTCCGGTGAAGGTGACCGTGACGTAGAGGTTTTTGGGAATCGGGATCGGAGCGGTATCCAAGAAAACCTGCAACTCAACGACCGAACCGTCATTCACGACGCCCGGAAAATCGTGCTGGGTCCCCTGGATTACCGTGGACCCACCGAGGCATGGATCACCGTTCCAAAGTTCGGTGTGAACGTCAAAAGTCGCGCCGCTGTCGTTAGAACCGGCGACCAGGATGTTGTAGAACACCAGGTTGCAGGGGCCGCTGGCCAATGCGATCGCTTCGGCCACCATGAACCCTTCTCCCGGCCCGTAGATGGCCGGTTCAATGGATTCATTTCGGTATACCGGGGATCCGGGAGGCACTGGCCCACCCGCGACGCGGCCATCGACCACTGGCGCTGCCGCCGACGCGGGCGCTGGCAGAGACTTCAGCCGGGCCAAGGCATCTCTAGGGGTCTCGCTCGTCACCGCATCGCGGGGAGAAAGGGTGCGAACACTGAACGGCTTACTTCGAGGTTGGCGCAACTCGGGCGCGGCCAGAAGGCGGAACGGCATGAACAGGCAGAACGCGAACGTGGCGATGTAACCGAGCTGACGTTGCATAGCGTCAATTCTCACTAATTTGTTCGCCTCTGGTCACTGGTCCAGTGTGGCGGCGACCGCGAATTCAAGGTGATCTTGAAAGACCCGCAACGTCCATCGTCGGTCGTCGGCGATGGGTTGCATTAAACCCGCGGACCAAAACGTAGAGACCCTGGTTTATCGGAAAGATTGTCCCCCTTGCGCGGCTCGTGGAGCTTTCCCCCGCCATCGAGCTTGCCGACCGTTGGGCGTTAGCGGACGAAACCGTCGGCGTTCTCAGAGTATTATCAGGCTGATGTCGGCCGAAGACAATAGCTGCTGGATTTAGTCGCAAGAGTTTGGGTAGGAACGGCAGGTTGGAGCCAGGGAGATATTCAAACACCGCGGCCGTCAACAGCCCGTGCCACATCGCCAAGTCCACTCACGTCGGCTCGCTGCATTGGCGAACGTCCGGTAATCAACGATCGTTGTTGGTCGGATTCTCGGCATTCCGGATGAGCGCCGCTTCAACCCAATCGAAGCGGTCTTGAAGATCACCATTCTTGCCGAAATCGACGACGAGTTCGATTCGATTGGCCCGGGTGATGTCCATCCGAAACGGGCCGAATAGTTTGCCCTTGCGTACTTCGGGTTGGTTGTGCCGGCGCTGACCGTCGACCAGGACCATGACGGATACATCGGCCAGCGGGCCGCTGTCGTCGTCCATGCCATAGGAGGTAACGAATTCGCGGTAAGCGCCGCGGAGGTCAAAGGCGAGCTTTGACCGGCTGTGAACGCCGATTCCCCGTTCGAAGGATTCGCCGGCGACGGTGATCGGGCCGCCCAGGACATTTTGATCGGGTCGGGAATCCCAATGCAATGACAACATGGGCACGGTTTCATCGCTGATCGGAGCGTATCCGGAGAGCCACTCCCAGCGCCCGCCGAGGAAATCGATGCGGGCGATGCTCTCGACCTTGCACTGAACAGCCGGACCGGCCACGAGCTGGGCGGCGACGGCATCGTCGCGCCATTCGAGGGACCGAACGGTGACCCGCCCGCTGTTTGTGAACGAAACGACTGCGTGCGGGGTGTCGATGGGCCGGGATTTCGGGGTAGCCAGCCTGAGCGACACAATCAGGCGATGGGGAATACGCGTGGGGCCGGCCGATCCCTCGAGAACCACGCCCTCGGAATCGATGGAGCTCACGAAGCCGCGTGTCACGTCGCCATTGGTCAGAAGGACTCGGTCCTCTGAATCGGAGGGCTGTTCATCAAACCAGCTTACGGCGTCCCGAAAACCGGCTTCGCCGATTTGCGGCACTTCGATCCGTTCCAGAAACTCGAGCGGCAAAGTCACCCGGCCGAGGTCGGCGGTTTCGACGATGATGTTGTCGTCGTTGCCCTCGATCAGGCGGCCATAGAGCCGATCCGATCCGACAAGGGTGAA
>Ga0137429_1000173_pt1 | contig 34757 bp, 28 predicted proteins | sample EasRivERMZT736_2_FD_102304 | JGI IMG/M metagenome (GOLD analysis project Ga0137429, IMG submission 102304) | Soil microbial communities from meander-bound floodplain in the East River, Colorado, USA - East River MetaG ERMZT736_2 | ecosystem: Environmental > Terrestrial > Soil > Floodplain ...
CGATCGGCCCGCCCAGCGTCAGGAACGGACGCAGGTCCTGGAATCCGTCGAGGGCCGCGAACAGGTTGGTGCCGCTGACGTCGTTGTTGTTTGCCCCGTCGTTGTCGAACATGCTCGTCCGGAAGAAGAACTTGAACGACCCCGAGAAGTCGTTGGTGCCCGACTTCGTGACGATGTTCGCCCAACCCCCCTGCGCCTGGCTGAACTCCGCGGAGGCGCCTGTGCTGATCACCTCCATCTCCGCGATCGCCTCGAGGTTCAGGTTCTGCCCGAAGGTGCCGGTGAACGGATCGGTGACGTTCGCGCCGTCCACACGGGTCTGGAGATCGACGTCGCGGGCGCCGTTGACGTTCGGGTTGCCGTCGCCATCGACGTCAGTCACCCCCGGGGCGAGCGTGAGGAGGTCCTGGTATGACCTCCCGAGGAGCGGCAAGCCCTCGATGAACTCGCTGTTGAACACCGTGGCGGTCCGGGTGGTCGCCAGGTCGACCAGATCCCCGTGCCCCTCGACCAGGATCCGTTCGGTCGCCTGCGTCGCCGGGATGAGCGAGATGTCCTGGGTCGTCGTCCTCCCCGGGTCGAGGTCGAGCGGACTCACCTCGACGCGTGCGTAGCCGGGGATTGCCGCGATCAGCAGGTAGTCGTTCGCCGGGGGGAGCGGGGAGATCCGGTAGCGTCCGCGCTCGTCGGTAGTGACGCTCGTGGCCGGCTGCGGGGCGAGCGTGCTCGACGCGGTCACGGTGACGCCGGGCAAGGGGGAGCCGGCGGCATCGACGATCCTGCCTGCCAGGACCGCCTGCGTGCCGGTCTGGGCGAACGAGGGGGCCGTCGCGCCGCACGCGATGACGAGCAGCACGCCGGCGAGCCGCCTTCGCCTGGAGCCGAGCGCTCTCGTGCTCATGCCGTCCCCCCACCCGGGCGCGTCCGGAAAGTCGCGAGGCGGTCCGGTCCTGCGGATCGCAAGAGCAGGATCGGTGCCGACCTCCGCGCCGCAGCCTCGCCGGAGAGTTGCGTCGAGCAACCTCTTACCGGCCAGCGGATTCCGGGGCGCCCACTCGATAGACGCCCGGCGGGGAAGGGGCCCGCGGGGGGAAACGGTTCCCCCTCGATCTCCCCGAACAGGGAGAAACCTGCCCGTGTCGTTTACAGCGGCGGCGCGCTGCCCTAACATCGCCGCGGCGGGCCCATAGCTCAGCCGGTCAGAGCGTCGGACTCATAATCCGCTGGTCCCAGGTTCGAATCCTGGTGGGCCCACACCCACTCCTCCTGCACTCGCCGCCGCGCTCGCCGCGGCGGAGGTGGTCGGCGTGTGGCTCCTCCCGATCCTCCCCGGCCTCTCTCGCGCCGCCATGTCGGTGTACTACCGCGTGCGTTACGCCGGCGCGGCGATCCCTCGCTCGGGACCGGTCCTGCTCCTCGCGAACCACCCGAACACGCTGCTCGATCCGGGACTCGTCCTCGCGGCCTCACGGCGGCCAGTGCGCTTTCTCGCCAAGGCCACCCTCTTCGAGGATCGCTGGCTCGCCTGGTTCGTGCGCGCCGCCGGGGCGATCCCGGTGTTCCGGCGCCAGGACGATCCCTCGCGCATGGACGCGAACCGCGAGGCGTTCGCCGCGGTCGAGGAGGCGCTGGCCGCGGGAGCGGCGGTCGGCATCTTCCCGGAAGGGATCAGCCACAGCGAGCCGCATCTGGCGCCGCTGCGCACCGGCGCGGCGCGCCTGGCGCTGGGAGCGGCCGCGCGCCTCTCCTCCACGCTTCCGATCGTCCCGATCGGCCTGGTGCTGCGGCGGCGCGAGCGGTTCCGCTCGGAGGCGCTGGCTCTGATCGGGCCGCAGGTTGACTGGGACGACCTGGCGCGACGAGGGGCCGAGGACGCGGAGGCGGTGCGGGTGCTCACCTCGCGCCTCGCTGACGCGCTCGCGCGGGTCACCGTCAACCTCGAAGGGTGGGAAGATCGGCCGCTTGTCGACGGCGCTGTGCGGATCTGGGAGGCGGAGCGCGGCGCGCCCGGTGAACCGTCCGAGCGAATGAGACGGGTCGATACCGCGGCGCGCCTCCTGGCCGCATCGCGCCGCGCGGCCGACCCGGGCACGACGAAACTCGTGGCCGAGCTGGGCGCGCACGTCGCGCGCCTCGAGCGCCTGGGCCTGCGCCCCGCCGATCTCGTCGCCGAGGTGACGCTCCCGCGCGGGGTGCGCTGGGCGATGCAACGCGGGCGGCTGCTCCTGCTCCCCGCCTCGCTGCTCGCGATCGCGGGGTTCCTCCTGTTCTGGGCACCCCGTCTCCTGACCGGGTGGGTCGTCGACCGGCTTGCGCCGCAGGCCGAGGAGCGCTCGAGCTATAACCTGGTGGGAGGGACGCTGTTCTACACGATCTGGCTGCTCCTGCTCGCTGGGATCACGGCATCGATCGGCGGCGTCTGGGCCGGCCTCGCGGCGCTACCCGCGATCCCTGCCATCGGGATCGGTGGCCTCGTGGTCCGGGAACGCTGGCGCGGCGCCTGGAGCGATGCCCGCCGCTTCTTCCTGCTGCGCTCCCGTCGCGATCTCGCTGCCGCCCTGCGAGCGCGGCAGGCCGACCTCGCCGCCCGGATCGAGGCGGTCGTCAGCGGCTCGCATGTGCCTCTGTGATCCAGATCCCGCCTGACGGACGGTGGATTGACCCAGCCCGCGCCCGGCGTTCGTGGTAAGCGCGAGTCGAAGAAACCGAATGCCACCCATGCTGAGGATGAACATCCCCCGATCGAGGCAGGACCTCTACCCCCGCAACTGGCCTTTGGATTGCAGGGATCATGGGGTCAGGCGTCGACCTTAAACCGAATAGGCCGCATGTCGATCGCTCAGGATCACGGTGGGAGGTGCGAGGTCAACATCTGACTCCGCTCATTCCCGAAAACCCGCGCCGGTTGACAGATTCGGACCAGCGGGAGTAGAAGGGTCGCAAACCTGCAAGCCGTATTTTTTGGTATCCAGCCACTCTCGCTCGTCTCTGCGGCGGGCGCCCGGTGGCAGCGGAGGGATCGCGATGCCCTACCTGCAAGGCACCTGCCGCCACCTGCTCGTTCTCGCCGCCCCCGTTCTGCTGCTTTCGGCGGCGGCTCCCACAATCGTGGTGGCTCGCACCTTGAGCTTCGAGGAGCGGGTCGCAGCTCAGGAAGCGATCGAACGCGTCTACTACGCACATCAAATCGGGGCGACGCGACCGTTCGCGGACGCGGTGCCGCCGGACATCATCGAAGCCAGGGTTCACGCCTACCTCAAGCAATCCGCGGCCCTCGAGGAGATCTGGAGCACGCCGGTGACGGTGGAGATGCTGCGCGCCGAGCTGGAGCGAATCGCGCGCGGCACGCGGTTCCCGGAAAGGTTGGAGGAGATCTACGCGGCTTTGGACCACGACCCCGTGCTCGTCCAGGAGTGCTTCGCGCGACCCACGCTCGTGGAGCGGCTGACCCGCAACTTCTACTCCTTCGACGCCGGGCTCCACGCCTCCGCCCGCGCCGAGGCCGAGGATGTGCACGACCGCCTGATGGCGGGCACTCTCGACGCATCGGCCCCCGAGCCGCATCGCACGGTGCTGACGATTCGCAGGTCGATCGTCCCGCCGGCCGCGACGGAATCCCAGCCGGGCCAGCCGGACGACTTGGCTCCCGGAGATCCGGAGGTGCTCAACCTGTTGCCGGAGGAGTTCGACCGCGCGCGGTCCAACGCGCCTCGAGAGGTTGGGGGCGTGGGGAGCTTGGTCGAGGGGTCGAGCCTATTCACCATCACGGTCCTGCTGGATGAGACCCCCGACTCAGCACAAGTCGCCACTTACACCGTCAGGAAACGGGAGTGGAGCGATTGGTGGGGCGAGGTAGCTGACGGGCTGAGTGAGTCGCGAGTCGTTGCTGTCGCAACCGCGGAGGAGCAACTTCCCGCCGTGCAGACATCCGGATCGACACTTACGCGCGACGGGGAGGCGAACTCCACATCAGGTACGGAGGACTCAGCGGTTCCAGAGACCAACCTCATCACGCCCTGCACCGCGGACGATACGTGGGACTACGGCTCCTTCGACGACGTACCGAGTGGGCGTGCTGGCAATGCCCTGGTCTGGACCGGCAGCCTTGTACTCGTGTGGGGGGGATTCGAGGGCGCGGCCACGAACACGGGTGGCCGCTACGACCCCCTGACCGACACCTGGACTCCAATGGCAACCACCGGCGCTCCGGCGAATGTGTTCGGTCCGCCCGTAGTGTGGACCGGCAGTCAGATGATCGTGTGGGGCGGATCAAATGGCAGCCTCGTCACCGCGGGGGGTATGTATGACCCGCTTGCCGACGCCTGGACGCCGATGGCGACCGCCGGTGCTCCCACCGGCCGTTTCTCCCACACTGCGGTGTGGACAGGCAGCCAGATGATCGTCTGGGGCGGGTATGTTGATGCGTCGACCAACACGGGCGGGCGCTACGATCCGGCCGCTGACACATGGACCCCGACGTCCACGGTCGGCGCCCCCACCGGCCGTAAGAATCACACCGCGGTCTGGACCGGGAATCAGATGGTCGTGTGGGGTGGACGCGCTGGCGCAAGCGGCGACCTCGTCAACAGCGGCGGCCGGTACGATCCGCTAGCCGACGCCTGGGCTCCGACCTCGACGATGGGCGCCCCGGCCGCCCGCTCCGAGCACACGGCAGTTTGGACCGGAAGCCGGATGGTCGTTTGGGGTGGAGGCGCAGCTGCATACTTGAATACCGGCGGGCGCTACGACCCGCTCACCGACACCTGGACCGCAACCGTGACCACCGGAGCCCCAGCCGGCCGCCGGGTCCACACCGCAGTCTGGACCGGCAACCAGATGATCGTGTGGGGCGGAGAGAATGGCACTCCCCCCTATTTCCAAAACAGCGGCGGCCGATACGATCCAGTCACCGACACCTGGACTCCGACCTCGGCTGCCGGCGCCCCCGCACGCCGGACGTCTCACTCCGCAACCTGGACCGGCAGCCAGATGATCGTATGGGGTGGGTATTACGATCAGACGTACTCCCGAGCCGACACTGGCGGCCGTTATGACCCGCTTACCGATAGCTGGACCCCGACGTTCAGCAGCGGCGCTCCCACTGGACGTGGCGCACACAGCGCGATCTGGACCGGCAACCAGATGATCGTCTGGGGCGGGAGCCTCCAGTCCTACTCCGCGTACGTCAACTCGGGCGGACGCTACGACCCGCTCACCGATGCATGGTCCCCGACCGCGACGGCGGGTGCTCCTTCTGCCCGCAGGTCCCACACCGCGGTGTGGACCGGAACGCAGATGATCGTATGGGGCGGAGAACAGGGCCCGTTTGCCGTCCTCAACAACACGGGAGGCCGGTATGACCCGCTCAGTGACTCCTGGAGTCCGACAGCGACCGTCGGCGCCCCCAGCATGCGCTCGGGTCACATCGCGGTTTGGACTGGCAGCAAGATGGTTGTCTGGGGTGGTGCGGACCTGAACACGGGCGGCCGCTACGACCCAATCACCGACACCTGGACTCCGACCTCCGTATCAGGCGCCCCCAGCGCTCGTTCCGGCCTGACCGCGGTCTGGAACGGCGCCTGGATGCTCGTGTGGGGTGGAGGGGGCGCTTACTTCTCCTTCCCCAATGCTGTCGGCCGCTACGACCCCATCACCGATGTCTGGGCTCCGAGCCTGGCTGCAGGAGCCCCCATCGGCCGTGTGGGTCATACCGCAATCTGGACCGGCAGCGAGATGATCGTCTGGGGTGGCTACGTGCTCCCAGGCACGGCAGGCGGCCGGTACAATCCACTCACCGACACGTGGAGTTCGATCTCACTCGCTGGCGCCCCCGCCGGCAGCTACTCGGCTACGGCCGTCTGGACGGGCACTCAGATGATCGTCTGGTCTGGATACGCTCGCAGTAGTGTGTCCTCAATGAATCTCGTCAACTCCGGTGCGCGCTACGAGCCTCTCACGGATACCTGGACCCCGACGTCGACCGCCGACGCCCCTCTTGGTCGTTACAGTCACACCGCGACCTGGACCGGCAGCGAGATGATCGTGTGGGGGGGCTATCCGACTGACGGTGGTAGCAGCTACCTGGTCTCGGACCCCACCGACCGCGACATCGATGGCGTTCCGATCTGTGCGAATGACTGCGACGACTCGAACGCGCTCGTGTATCCCGGCGCTACCGAGACGTGTGACGACGTCGACAACGACTGCGACGGCGCAGTCGATGAAGACTTCGACGGGGATGGAGATGGCTTCAGGAGCTGCGGCGGGGACTGTAACGATTTGGACCCTGCCATCCATCCCTCGGCGATCGAGATCTGCGACCGCACGGACAACGACTGCGATGGGTTGATCGACGAGGGAGACGCGGCCGATGTGACGTCGCCCGAGCTTGTCTGCCCATTGGGGGCGACAGTCGAATGCTCCAGTCCGTCCGGCACCCTTGTCTCGCTCCCGCCGGCGACTGTCCACGATAACTGCGACGGCAGCCCCCTCGTGGTCAACTCCTACACCCCTGGTGGAGCGGATATCACCGGCGTGTATCCACTGGGCGAGCAGGCTGTTGTCATCACGGCCCGGGATCTCTCAGGGAACGAGAGCTCGTGCACGGTGCGTGTCGTCGTGCGCGACACCTCTCCGCCGGCCGTCACCCTAACCGCCGACCCGATCCTCCTCTGGCCGCCCAACCACAAGATGACGCCGGTGGCGCTGGTGGCGACCGCGGTCGATACATGTGACGGAACGATGGTGCCACATCTCGTGTCGGTGGGCAGCAACGAGCCGGACGATGCGACCGGAGAAGGGGACGGCCACACGACCAACGATATCCAGGGTGCGAACATTGGCACTAACGACTCGGAAGTGCTCCTGCGAGCGGAACGAGCGGGAAACGGTGGAGGCAGGCTGTACTCGGTCCGCATCCAGGCCGAGGATGCTTCCGGCAACCTGAGCGCTGCGACCCAAGAGGTCTCAGTCCCAGTCGACCACGTCAGCACGGTCGAACCAGTTCAGCTGGGTATTGTCCCCGCGCCGCAGACGGATCCGGTGGACTACGTGGTCGAGTGGCAGCCGGTCGTAGGCGCGACCGCGTACAACGTCATCCGTGGCGACGTTCGGGAGCTGCAGCGCGTCGGCTCGTTCACGAATCTCGGGGAAGTCGCCTGTCTCGCCCGGGAATCCGGAAGCACGTCGGCGCCGGCAGGTGTGGCCGGGGAGAACCCGCCGTCGGGCCAGGCGCACTTTTTCCTCATCGAGTTCTTCGCGGGTCGCTTCAGCGGATATGGGACCGAATCGGCGGGAGGAGAGGCCCAGGTGACCGGGGGGGACTCCTGCCACTGAGGTCGTGACGCACCTCGATCGAAGCTGTGCAGCGGGCTCAACCGCCCGGCGTCACCGCCTCGTGGGAGACCAACGGCAGAACGAGGAAACGTCCACCGCCAACGCGCCCCGCCGCACCGGCCCCTCGACTGAATCCCGCGCCGTTCCGCCCGGTTTTACCCCTTCCGGCCCGGCCGCTATGATGCCCCCGGCTCGCCGTCCCGTACCGGGCCGCCCGCACCGGAAGGAGCCTCTTGCACCCCCTGCTCGAACGGTTGATCGCCCTCCAGAAAGCCGACGCTTCCATCCAAGCCGAGACCGACCGGATCCAATCGACCCCGCAGGCGATCGCCCAGGTCGACGCCCGCATCCGCGACCTCGAGGCGAAGCTCGAGGCGGGGAAGGAAGGGCTCAAGACCGCCCAGAAGGAGCGCCGGTCGATCGAGGGGGAGGTCGAGGCGATCAGGCAGAAGCTGTCGAAGTACCAGGGGCAGTTGATGGAGGTCAAGACGAACGAGCAGTACCGGGCGATGCTGCACGAGATCGAGGGGACGAAGAGCGAGATCGCCCGGCGCGAGGAGCGGATCCTCGAGAGCATGCTCCTCGCCGACGAGCTGGCGTTGCAGGTGAAGGGGCTCGAGAAGGGGTTCCAGGCCGACCACCAGGCGCTCGAGCACGAGAAGGCGGGTCTGGTGACGGCAGGGTCCGAGGCCGAGACCCGCCGGACCGCGCAGATCGCGGCGCGCGGCGAGGCCGCGCAGGGAATCGACCGCGAGACGCTGGCGGCCTACCAGCGCGTGGCGCAGATGCGCGGCGGGATCGCGGTCGCCGAGCTGCGCGACGAGCTCTGCCTTGGCTGCCGCGTCAAGGTCCGGCCGCACGTCTGCCAGCAGGTGCGCATCGGCGACGACCTGTTCCAGTGTGACTCGTGCGGCCGCTTCCTCTACGAGATACTCCCGCCGCCGGGGCTGGCGGCCCCGCCGCCGCCCGCGAGCCCTCAGCCTTCCGCCCCCGCGCCCGATCCTGGCGCGGATGAGGGGCCTGCGGCGGATGACCCCACGCCCTGAGATGCCGCTCTCCGCGGGCGTCAACCAGGCTGGGGCCGATCGAATGACGAGTTCCCCCATCCCCCCCCTTGCGGGGGCGCCGGTTCTCGCACACATTGACGGGGGTGCGCGCGGCAACCCGGGAGACGCGGGGTACGGCGCCTACGTCGCCACCCCGGCCGGAGATCCGATCGCGGAGGTCTGGGGCTTCCTCGGGACGCGGACGAACAACTACGCCGAGTACGTCGCCCTGCTCGCCGCACTCACGTATGCGATCCGGGCGGGCGCCGGGAACTGTCGCGTGCGCTCCGACTCGGAGCTGCTGGTCCGGCAGATCCAGGGGATCTACAAGGTGCGGCATCCGGCGCTTCAGATCCTGCATCGCCGGGCGCGCACGCTCATCGGGAAGGTCCCGTCGTTCGGGATCGAGCATGTGCGGCGCGAGCAGAATCGCGAGGCGGACCGTCTCGCGAATCGCGCCATGGACGATCGGGCCGGGTCCGGGCACTTCGACCTGGCGGAGCTGCTGGGCGAGGGAAGATGACCGACTCGCCCCGCGAGCGCGTCGCCCGGGTGCAGGAGGCGATGGCCGCGGCGGCCGCGAGGGCCGGCCGCTCGCCGGAGGAGGTTCGGCTGGTCGCGGTGAGCAAGACGTTCCCCGCGGCCGCCATCGAGGCGGTGCACCGCGAGGGGGTCGCCGACTTCGGCGAGAACCGCGTGCAGGAGGCGGAGGAGAAGGCGCCGCGGCTGCCGGACGCGATCCGCTGGCACCTGGTCGGGCACCTGCAGGGGAACAAGGCGGCGCGCGCCGTGCGCCGCTTCGCCTGGATCCACTCGATCGACTCTCCGGAGCTCGCCCGGCGGGTCGAGCGGGCCGCGGCGGAAGCGGGGCGCACCGTCGATGGGCTGGTGCAGGTGGACCTGGCGGGGGAGGAGACGAAATTCGGGCTCGCCCCCGAGGCGCTGCCGGCGCTGCTCGCGGAGGCGGCCCGGTTCGGGGCGCTCCGGCTGCGCGGCCTTATGCTGCTGCCGCCGTTCCAGGCCGACCCGGAGGAGGTGCGGCCGTTCTTCGTGCGCTTGCGCCGGCTCGCGGAGTCGCTGCAGGGGCAGGGCCTGCTCGGCGCCGCCGGCAGGGTGGAGCTGTCGATGGGAATGAGCCACGATTATCGCGTCGCGGTCGAGGAAGGGGCGACGATCGTGCGGGTCGGGACCGCGATCTTCGGCGGCCGGGGATGAACCGGCTGGCCGCAGCTGAAAAGGAACGAAAGGAACGGAGCCGAGAATCATGAAGATCACACCGCTCGACATCGAAGGACACACGTTCGGCCGCAAGCTGCGCGGGTTCGACCGCGACGAGGTGCGCGCGTTCCTGTCGCTGGTGGCGGAGGAATACGAGAAGCTGATCGCCGAGAACAACCAGGTGAAGGACGAGATGGGGAAGATGCAGTCGATCCTCGACGAGCACCGGCAGCGGGAGAAGATCCTGCGCGACACGCTCTACACCGCGCAGCAGGTCTCGGAGGATATGAAGGAGCAGGCGCGGCGCGAGGGGCGCGTCGTCCTGCAGGAGGCGCAGATCAAGGCCGACCGGGTGGTGGACCAGGCGCAGTCGCGCGCCGGCAATCTCGAGGCCTCGATCGTCGATCTGCGGATGGAGAAGGAGGCGTACCTGCGCCGGGTCCGGACGCTCCTCGAGCATCACCAGAAGCTGCTCGACCTGCATGAGCTCTCGCTCGAGGACGAGAAGAAGGTCTATCCCATGAAGCGGCGGGAGGGTGGGGAAGGGTCGGCGTGATCGAGGCCGACCTGATCGTCCGCGGCGCCTCGGAACTCCTGACCTGCGCCGGGCCGATCCCGCGCGCCGGGGCGGCGCAGAGCGACATCGGGGTGGTGCCCCGCGGCGCCATTGCGGCACGCGACGGGGTGCTCGTCTTCGTCGGCCCCGAGGCGGATCTCGAGCGCCAGGTGCGGCTGCTCCCCGGGGCGGCCGTCGTCGCGGCGCGCGGCGGCACGATTCTTCCCGGCTTCTGCGACCCCCACACTCATCTCCCGTTCGCCGGCACGCGCGCCGAGGAGTTCCACGCGCGGGTCGCGGGGGCGAGCTACCAGGAGATCGCCGCCGCCGGAGGGGGGATCCTCAGCACCGTGCGCCACGTCCGCGCCGCGAGCGAAGAGGACCTCGTGAGCGCGGCGCTCCCGCGTCTCGGCCGGATGCTCGCGCACGGCACCACGAGCCTCGAGGCGAAGAGCGGCTACGGGCTGACGGAGGAAGACGAGCTGAAGCAGTTGCGCGCCCTGCGGCGGCTGCGCGAGCTGCAGCCGGTCGAGATCACCCCGACGCTGCTCGCCGCCCACACCCTCCCCCCCGAGTTCCGCCACGATCGCGAAGGGTACCTGCGGCTGGTGGTGGAGCGGATCATCCCGCGCGCGGCCGGCGAACGGCTCGCGGAGGCGTGCGACGTCTTCCTCGAGCAGAACGTCTTCGGCCGCGACGAGGCCGAGCGGGTGCTCGCCGCCGGGTTGAAGCACGGCCTTGCTCCCCGGTTGCACGCCGATCAGCTCTCCTGCTCGGGAGGGGCGGACCTCGCGGCGGAGTTGCGCGCGCTCTCCGCGGATCACCTGGAGCACTGCAGCGCCGAGGGGCGCGCCGCGCTCGCCCGGGCCGGGACGGTCGCGGTGCTCCTCCCCGGCGCCACCTTCGCGCTGATGCTCTCCGACTACGCCGATGCGCGTGGCCTGATCGCGGCGGAAGTCCCGGTGGCGCTGGCCACCGACTTCAACCCGGGGACCTGCTACACCGAGTCGATGCCGATGATCGTCACGCTCGCGGTCCTGCAGATGCGCCTCAGCATCGCGGAAGCGATCGTCGCCGCGACCGCGAACGCGGCGGCGGCTCTCGGGCGCGGCGACCGGGTGGGGAGCCTCGAGGTGGGGAAGCAGGCCGATCTGATCGTGCTCGACCTGCCCGACCACCGGCACCTGGCGTATCACTTCGGCGTCAATCCGGTGGCGAGCGTCGTGAAGCGGGGAAAGGTGGTCGTCGCGCCCCACTCCTAGAACAACGGCGTCTCTTCCGTCTGGTCGTACTTGTAGACGTAGGTGGTTACCGCGAGGTCGATCGGGACTTCGAACTGCACCTTGATCCGGAACTTCGACTGGGTCCTGCTCATCTGGATGCTCTTCTTCGTGACCGGGAGGTCGAGCTCCGCCGCCTTGTCGAGCAGCGCCTTGAGGACCTGATCATCGGTCTTGAGCGTGGCGCGCGACGCCTCGCCGCGCACCATGTCCCGCATGTCGTAGGCGGAGATGTACACCGGAACGAACTTGACGGCCATGAAGATCACGCCCCCGACCAGGATCAGGGCGACCAGCAGCCCCACCCTGCCCTCGCCACGCATCGAAACCGCTCGTGCAGCCATCCGACTCCTCCTGGCGCCTGGTCATGAGCGCGCCGCGGCAAGCACCGGGGATGATAGGCTCGCTCCGGCGGGCTGTCAAGGAAACCGTTCCATTATCTTGAGTTACGCCTTTCGGACGACCGGCGGGAGGAAGCGCCGGAGGAGAGGATAGATGCCCGGATCGGCGGCGGAATTGCGAGCGCTCGAGCGACTGCGGGAGGTGCGCGGCGGGGAGGCGGCTGCCCGGAAAGCGACACTGCTGCGTTCGCTGGCGCGCCGGCGGCTAGCCACGGCGGCGCAGCTGCTGCGCCTGCACGAGGCGGCCTGCTTCCTGCGCGCCTACCCCGACAGCGGCGCGGTCCTGGCGGAGGCGGAACGGCTGCTGACCACCTTCGCGGGCCGCGGCGATTTGCGCCGGCATCGCCTTGAGCTTGCGGACACCGGCATCGCCGGGACGGCGATCCACTATCGGTTCTACGCGCCGACGGCGCGCTGGCTGGCGCGGCGGTTCCCCGCGCGCCTCGCGATCGACTGGCCCGAGTTCACGCGCCGCGACAGGCTGAAGTCGCTCCTCTATCTCCTGGCCCCCTACTGCGAGTCCCCGCCTCCGGACGAGCGCAAGCTGTCGCTTCCCCAGTGGCTGGCTCGCCTGCGCGGCGAGCCGGAGTCGGACGCGGCGTTCCTCATCCGGCGCCTCGCGGGTCTGTCGCGCCGCGCGCCGCTCGGCGATCATCTGTACGAGGATCTCGACCTGCCGATCCGCCTCGCCCCCGGGGCGGAGGTGCCGTCGCGGACGACGGCGCGGGCGCCCGGCTCCCCTGCCGCGATCCGCGCGGCGCCGCTCGACCGCTCGCGCCCCGACCTGCGCATCGCCGCTCGCCGCCGCCCGCTCGCCATCCGCGACGTGGCGCCGCGCGAGGGGGAGGCTCTCGTCGACTTGGCGCGCGAGGCGATGCTGACCCGCGCGCGCGACCTCGACGTGTTCGCCCAGGCCGACCCGGCCTCGGTCCGGATGATCGACTGGGACGACGGGTTCCAGCTCGCCTGCATGGGGGCGGCCCCGGAGGGCCGCTTCCTGCTGGAGGCGGTCTACGGCTTCCTGATGCTGCAAGGGGGGGTGCCGATCGGGTACGTGCTCGCGAGTGCGCTCTTCCGCTCCTCCGAGATCGCCTACAACGTCTTCGAGACGTTCCGCGGCGGCGAGGCGGCGCGCAACTACGGCCGGGTGCTCGCCACCGTCCGGACGCTGTTCGGCTCGAACGCGTTCGCGATCGACCCGTATCAACTCGGCCACGGAAACCACGAAGCGATCGACAGCGGGGCGTTCTGGTTCTACCGCAAGCTCGGCTTCGCGCCGCCGGACGCGGCGCGCCTGCGGCTCTTGCGCAGCGAGGAGAGGCGGATCCGCCGTGACCCGTCGTATCGCTCGAGTCCCGCCACGCTGCGGAAGCTGGCGGCGGGGTACGTCTTCTTCCATCTGGGGCGGTCACGGGAGGACGTGCTCGGGAAGCTGCCGCTCGACCGGATCGGGATGGCGGTGACCGAGGCGCTCGCGGTGCGGGCCGGCTCGGACGTCGAGCGCGGGCTCGACGGGTGCGCGGCCGCGGCCGCCGCGGCGCTCGCGGTGCGCGACCTGCGACGCTGGAGTCCGGCCGAGCGCGCCATGTTCCGCCGCTTCAGCCCGCTGGTGCTGGCGCTCCCAGGGCTTGCCGGGTGGAGCCGCGACGAACGCGCCGCGCTGGCCCGGCTCATCCGGGTGAAGGGGGGGAGGCGCGAGTCGGATTACGTCACGCTGTTCGACGCGCATCCCCGGCTGCGGCGCGCGCTGCTGCGGCTGGCGACGCTCGAATCACGCACCGTCATTCCAGCGGAAGCCGGAATCCAGAGCGGAGATCGCAGTCAGCGCCGTCCTGGACCCCGGCTTTCGCCGGGGTGACGGAGGTGGCTCTGCGGACGAAGCGAGCGAGGACTCAGTCCCCTATCCTGAGCACCGCCATGAACGCCTCCTGGGGGATGTCCACGCGGCCGACGCGCTTCATCCGCTTCTTCCCTTCCTTCTGCTTCTCCAGGAGCTTGCGCCTACGACTGATGTCGCCGCCGTAGCACTTCGCCAGCACGTTCTTGCGCAGGGCCTTGATCGACTCGCGCGCGATGATGCGGCTGCCGAGCGCGGCCTGGATCACCACCTCGAAGAGCTGGCGAGGGATCACCTCCCGCATCCTCGCTGCCAGCACCCGGCCGCGCACCGGCGCTTTCGCGCGGTGCACGATGAGGCTGAGCGCATCGACCGCTTCGCCGTTCACGAGCAGGTCGAGCTTCACCAGGTCGGCGGTCTGGTACCCGGACAGGTGGTAGTCGAGCGACGCGTAGCCACGGGTCCCGGCCTTCAGCTTGTCGTAGAAGTCGGTGACGATCTCGCTGAGCGGCAGCTCGTAGGTGAGCATGACGCGCTGCGGAGTGACGTACTTGATCTCCTTCTGGGTCCCGCGCCGCTCCTCGGCCAGCGCCATCAGCGTGCCCAGGTACTCCGGCGGGGAGAGGATCAGCGCGGTGATCACGGGCTCCTGGATCTCCTCGACGAACTGCGGGGAGGGGAGCTTCGTCGGGTTCGCAATCTCGAGCCACTCGCCGGAGGTCCGCTTCACGCGGTAGACGACGCTCGGAGCGGTCGTGATCAGGTCCAGTTTGTACTCCCGCTCCAGGCGCGCCTGGATGATCTCCATGTGCAGCAGCCCGAGGAAGCCGCAGCGGAAGCCGAAGCCAAGGGCGTCCGAGGCCTCCGGCTCGTAGCGGAACGAGGCGTCGTTGAGGCCGAGCTTCTCCATCGCGTCCCGCAGCCCCTCGTACCCGGTGCTCTCGGTCGGGTACAGCCCGGCGAACACCATCGGCTTCGACTCGCGGAAACCGGGGAGGGGCGCGGCCGCGCGGTTGCGGTCGTCGGTCATGGTGTCGCCGACCTTGACGTCGTGGACGTCCTTGATCTGCGCCGTGAAGAACCCGACCTCCCCGACCGAAAGCTGGCGCGCGGGGGTCTCCTTCGGCGTGAAGACGCCTACCTCGTCCACCTCGTAGACGCGGCCGTTCGCCATCAGCCGGATCTTCTGCTTGGGGCGGACGGTGCCGTTGAACACCCGGAACAGCACCACGACGCCGCGGAAAGGGTCGTACCAGGAGTCGAAGATCAGCGCCTGCAGCGGCGCTTCCGGGTCCCCGCTGGGCGGGGGGATCAGGTGGATGATCTCCTCGAGGATCGCGTCGATCCCCACGCCTTCCTTCGCCGAGGCCAGCACCGCGCGCGAGGCGTCGAGGCCGATGATCTCCTCGATCTGCCGCTTCGCCTCCTCCGGCTGCGACGAGGGGAGGTCGATCTTGTTGATCACCGGGACGATCTCCAGGTTGTTCTCGAGAGCGAGGTAGGTGTTCGCGAGCGTCTGCGCCTCCACCCCCTGGGAGGCGTCGACGACGAGCAGCGCCCCCTCGCAGGCGCTGAGCGAGCGGCTGACCTCGTAGGCGAAATCGACATGACCCGGGGTGTCGATCAGGTTGAGCAGGTAGTCCTCGCCGTCCGCGGCGCGGTAGGTGAGGGAGACGGCGTGCGCCTTGATCGTGATGCCGCGCTCACGCTCCAGGTCCATGTCGTCGAGCACCTGGTCCATCATCTCCCGGTCGGCGAGCGCCCCCGTGCACTCCAGGATCCGATCGGCGAGCGTCGATTTGCCGTGATCGATGTGGGCGATGATCGAGAAGTTGCGGATCCGGGACGGGTCCATCGCTCAGATCTGCCAGCCGGGATCGGCATTGAGCGTCAAGGGATCGCGCTCGCCGCGCGCCAGGCGCAGGCGCCCGACCGCGGCGATCATCGCCGCGTTGTCGGCGCATAGCGCGGGGCGCGGGAAGACGATCGGCACCCCGCGCTCGACGCCCACGGCGAGCATCCGCTCGCGCAGCCGGCGGTTGCAGGCGACGCCGCCGACCACCGCAATGGTGCGGGCGCCGCGCTCGTCCACCGCCCGCAGCGTCCGGTCGATCAGCGTGTCCACCACGGCCTCCTGGAACGAGGCGACGAGATCGCGAATCGTCTCCGGCGTCTCGTCCTCGGGCCCGTGGTGCGGCGCCACCTTCTGATCGCGCACGTGGTAGAGGACGGCGGTCTTGATCCCGGAGAAGGAGAAGTCGAGCGAGCCGTCCGACATCTTCGGCACGCCGAAGCGCGGCACCGGCGTGCGTCCGGCGGCGAGCCGGTCGATCGCCGGGCCGCCGGGATACGACAGCCCCAGGAGCTTCGCCACCTTGTCGTACGCCTCCCCCGCGGCATCGTCGCGCGTGCGCGCCAGGCGCTCGTACTCGCGCTCGCCGGTCATCTCGTAGAGCGACGTGTGCCCCCCGGAGACCACCAGGAAGATCGCCGGCAGTTCCACCGGCGCCTCCAGGAAGGCGGCCCGCATGTGCCCCTCGAGGTGGTTCACCCCGACGAAGGGGAGGCCGCGGACCCACGCCAGCGCCTTCCCGTACGACAGGCCGACGAGCAGGCACCCGACGAGCCCGGGCCCGGAGGTCACCGCGACGCCGTCGATCTCCTCGAGCGTCGCGCCGGCCTCCGCCAGCGCCTGATCGAGGATGGCGCCGATCTTCTGGAGGTGGTGGCGGGAGGCCAGCTCCGGCACCACGCCGCCGTACTCGCGATGGATTGCGACCTGGCTGTGCACGACGTTCGACAGGATCCGATCGTCGCCGTCGACGACGGCGACGGCCGTCTCGTCGCAGGAGGTCTCGATCCCGAGGATCTTCATGATGAGGTTCGGCGGGGTCTAGGCGAACAGCAACGACCGCAGCGAGCGATCGAACGGCGGGCGCGCGATCCCCTTGTCGGTCACGATGGCGGTGACATAGCGATGCGGCGTGACATCGAACGCCGGGTGCAGAGCCGGCACCCCCACCGGAGTGATGCGCGTCGAGCCGAGATGCGTCACCTCCTCCGGATCTCGCTCCTCGATCGGGATCTGCTCGCCGTCCGCCAGCGCCGGGTCGAGGGTCGACAGCGGCGCGGCAACATAGAACGGGACGTTGTTCTCGTGCGCCAGCACCGCGACGCTGTACGTTCCGATCTTGTTCGCCACGTCGCCGTTCATCGCGATCCGGTCGGCGCCGACCACGACCAGATCGATCCGCCCGGCGCGCAGGAAGTGGCCTCCCATACTGTCGGTGATCACGGTCACGGGGATGCCATCCTTCTGCAGCTCCCAGGCGGTGAGCCGCGCCCCCTGGAGAAAGGGGCGGGTCTCGTCGGCGAACACCGCGACCCGCTTCCCCGCCTCGACCGCGCCGCGCACGACCCCGAGCGCGGTCCCGTACCCGGCGGTGGCGAGCGCGCCGGCGTTGCAGTGGGTGAGGATCGTCGCGTCGTCGGGGACGAGCGTCGCCCCGAGCGCGCCGATCCGGCGGCAGGCGGCGATATCCTCGGCCTTGATCGCCGCGGCCTCGCTGACGAGCGCCCGCGCGACCGCTTCAGGTCCCGCCTCGCGGTGGTCGCGGGCCACCCGGCGCATCCGCTCGATCGCCCAGAACAGGTTGACCGCGGTCGGCCGGGTCGCGGCAAAGTCGGCGAGCATCCGCGCGAACCGGGTGTCGAAGGCCGCGGCCTCCACGTCGGAGGCGAGCTGGGCCGCGCCGAGGGCGATCCCCATCGCCGCGGTCACGCCGATCGCGGGGGCGCCGCGCACCGCCATGCCGCGGATCGCCTGCTGGACCTCCCCCGCGCTGCGACAGTCGAGGTAGATCTCCTCGCCGGGGAGGAGGCGCTGGTCGAGCAGACGCACCCGATCCCCATTCCATTCCACGGTTTCGAGCATGAATGCGGATGCTACCGCAACCGGCCGGCCCTTCCCACCCGGCGTCTTTGGCGGCCGGACGCGGTTCGGATAAGATGCGCGGGATGACCCGGCCCGATCCCACCCCCGGCCCCGATCCGCGGAAGCAGGTCGAGGCGGAGCGCCGCCGCTGGGAGACCGAGACGCTCGCCCCGTACCGGCAGCGGAACCCGGAGCGCCAGGGGCTAGCCACCTCGTCCGGCATCGCGCTCGAGCCGGTCTACACCTCCGCCGACACCGCCGCGGAGCTCCCGTCGCTCGGGTTCCCGGGCGAGTTCCCGTTCACCCGCGGGATCCACCCCACCATGTACCGCGGCCGCCTCTGGACGATGCGCCAGTACGCGGGGTTCGGCACCGCCGAGGAGACGAACCTCCGATTCCGGGCGCTGCTCGCGCGCGGCCAGACCGGGCTCTCGGTGGCATTCGACCTGCCGACCCAGATGGGGTACGACTCGGACCATCCGCTCGCCGTGGGAGAGGTGGGGCGCGCCGGCGTGGCGATCGACTCCCTGGATGACATGGAGCGTCTGTTCGCCGGGATCCGACTCGAGCAAGTCTCCACCTCGATGACGATCAACGCGACCGCCGCAATCCTGCTCTGCCTCTATGTCGCGGTGGCGAAGCAGCAGGGGGCCGATCTCCGCAAGCTCTCCGGCACGGTCCAGAACGACATTCTCAAGGAGTACATCGCGCGCGGGACGTTCATCTACCCGGCCCGTCCGTCGCTGCGGGTCGTGACCGATCTGTTCGCCTACTGCGGCGAGGAACTACCCGCCTGGAACCCGATCTCGATCAGCGGCTACCACATTCGCGAGGCGGGTTCGACCGCGGTCCAGGAGATCGCCTTCACGATGGCGAACGCGATCGCCTACCTCGAGGCGGCGCGGTCGGCGGGACTGCGCGTGGAGGAGCTCGCCCCGCGCCTCTCGTTCTTCTTCAACGCGCACAACCAATTCCTCGAGGAGGTCGCCAAGTTCCGCGCGGCGCGCAGGGTGTGGGCGCGGATCATCCGGGACCGCTTCGGAGTGTCGAGCCCGCGGGCGATGATGCTCCGCTTCCACGCGCAGACCGGCGGCTCGACCCTCACCGCCCAGCAGCCCCAGAACAACGTCGTCCGCGTCGCGCTGCAGGCTCTCGCGGCGGTGCTGGGCGGCACGCAGTCGCTCCATACCAACAGCATGGACGAGGCGCTGGCGCTGCCGACCGAGGCCGCGGCGGTCACCGCGCTCCGGACGCAGCAGGTGATCGCCTGCGAGAGCGGCGTCGCCGACGTCGTGGACCCGCTGGGAGGCGCCTACGTGATCGAGGCGCTGACCGACCGGCTGGAGGCGGAGGCGCGGACGCTGATCGAGAAGATCGACGGTCTCGGGGGCGCGCTGGCGGCGATCGAGGAGGGGTTCGTGCAGCGCGAGATAGCCGACGCCGCCTACGCCACGCAGCGCCGGATCGAGAGCGGCGAGCAGCCGGTGGTCGGCGTCAACCGCTTCCAGGACGAGGCCCCGGAGACGACCATCCCGCTCCACCGCCTCGACGAGGCGGCCGCGGCGGCGCAGGCGGAGCGGGTGCGACGGCTCCGCGCCAGCCGCGACGGTGGGCGCGCGGCGGGCGCGCTGGCCGAGGTGGAAGCGAGGGCGCGCGGGGAGGCGAACCTGCTCCCGGCGATCCTGGGCGCGGTCGAGGCGCGCGCGACGCTCGGGGAGATCTCGGACGCGCTGCGCCGGGTGTTCGGCGAGCACCGGGACCGAGGCTGAGGATGGCTCCCGTCTCCCCCAGCCCCCTTCTCAGGGTGCGAGGCCTCCGGACGGTCTTCCGCGCCGGCGGGCGCGACGTACCGGCCGTCGATGGCACGACGTTCGACATCCGCAAGGGGGAGGTGCTGGGGCTGGTGGGCGAGTCGGGGTGCGGCAAGACGCTGACGGCCTATTCCCTGATGCGCCTGCTCACTCCGCCGGGCCGGATCGCGGCAGGCGAGGTCTGGTTCGAGGGGCGCGACCTGCTGCGCCTGTCCGAGGAGGAGATGCGCCGCGTGCGCGGCGACCGGATGGCGATCGTATTCCAGGAGCCGATGACCTCGCTGAACCCGGTCCTCACCGTCGGTTTCCAGGTGGCCGAGTCGCTGATGGTCCACCGGGGGAAGCGGCGGAAGGAGGCGATCCAGGAGGCGATCGAGATGATGCGCCTCGTCTCCATGCCCGAGCCGGAACGGCGGGCGCGCGAGTATCCGCACCAGCTGTCCGGGGGAATGCGCCAGCGCGCGCTCCTGGCGATGGCCCTGATCTGCCGTCCGGCCCTGCTCATCGCCGACGAGCCGACCACCGCGCTCGACGTCACGATCCAGGCCCAGATCCTGGAGCTGCTGCGCGATCTGCGCCGCAAGTTCGAGCTGTCCGTCCTGTTGATCAGCCACGACCTCGGGGTCGTCGCCGAGATCGCCGATCGGGTCGCCGTGATGTACGCCGGCCGCATCGTGGAGATGTCCGAGACGCGCGCGCTGTTCCGCGACCCGCTCCACCCGTACACGCGCGCGCTGCTGCGGTCGATCCCGCCGCCGCGCGGCAGCGGACCCCGGCAGAAGCTCCCCGCGATCGAGGGAATGGTCCCCGACATGGCGATGCTCCCCTCCGGCTGTCGCTTCCATCCGCGCTGCAGTGATCGCTTCCTGCACTGCGCCGAGCAGGTTCCCGCCGACGTCGAGATCACGGCCGGCCGCCGGGTGGCCTGCTTCCTGCACCACAACCGGGTGGAGACGGTGGAGGCATGACCCCTCCCGCGGCGGCCCCGCTGGCGCGTGCGGCCGAGCCGATCCTGGAGGTGCGCGGGCTCGCCAAGCACTATCCCGCCGGGACCAGCTTCCTCGGGCGGACGCGCGACTGGGTGCGCGCGGTGGACGGGGTGGATCTCGAGATCCGCGCCGGCGAGACGCTGGGACTCGTGGGGGAATCAGGGAGCGGCAAGACCACCCTCGGTCGCTGCATTCTGCGCCTGCTCGAGCCGACCGCGGGGAGCGTCCGCTTCCTCGGCCAGGACCTCCTGGCGCTCGCGCCAGGCGACATGCGGCGGGCACGGCGCGATCTCCAGGTCATCTTCCAGGACCCATACTCGTCCCTGAACCCGCGGATGCGGGTGGGAGAGATCGTCGGCGAGCCGATCCTGATCCACCGGCTGGCGAAGAACCGCGCCGAGCGGGAGGAGCGCGTGGCGCGGTTGCTCGAGACGGTCGGTCTCGACCCGTCGGTGATGACGAAGTACCCGCACGAGTTCTCCGGCGGGCAGCGGCAGCGCATCGGGATCGCGCGGGCGCTTTCGGTGCAGCCGAAGCTGATCATCGCGGACGAGCCGGTCTCGGCGCTCGACGTCTCGGTGCAGGCCCAGGTGATCAACCTGCTGATGGACCTGCAGGCGCGGTTCGGCATCGCCTACCTGTTCATCTCGCACGATCTCCGCGTCGTCGAGCACGTCGCCGACCGGGTCGCGGTGATGTACCTGGGGAAGATCGTCGAGGAGGCGGATTCCGGGGACCTGTACCGGTCGCCGCAGCACCCATACACCCGGGCGCTCCTCTCGGCCATACCGACTCACGACCCGGTCTCCGGGCGGAAGCGAATCGTCCTGCCGGGGGAGGTGCCGTCGGCGGTGAACCCACCGCCGGGATGCGCGTTCCATCCGCGCTGCCCCGAGGCGTTCGACCGCTGCCCGCAGACCGTCCCCCGGCTCCTCGAGACCGCCCCCGGGCAGCGGGCGGCCTGTCTCCTTGCAGAAGCCGGCTCCGGAGTGAAACCCTGATCGCGAACCGACCGTATTGAAAGGCACTTGCAGAGTAGCCAGGCGGACACCTGTCCGTTCGGAGAGGGAGGAACTCGGATGAACCCCCAGGTACGCGTCTCCCGAGCCCGTCGCCCGCTGGCGGCGCTCCTTGCCGTGGCAATGGCCGCCCTCGGCGCGCCCGCCGTCAATGCACAGGACCCGCCGGCGGAGCTGCAGGTCTCGCTGCGCCTCCAGGATTGCCTTGCCATGGCGCTCGCCCACAACCTCGACATCGCGGTGCAGCGCTACGACATCGAGGTGAGCGGCACCGGGGAGGAGCAGGCGCGCGCCGGCTTCGAGTCACTGCTGTCGACGTCGTATACCGAGTTCGAGCAGGTCAGCGAGAACGTGGACCCGTTCTCCGGCCCGCCCCAGACCTCGATCCGCGGCCGCCAGCTCACCTCCACCTGGAATGATCCGACGGTCTGGGGCGGAAACTTCCAGGTCCAGTTCCAGGCCTCCGACACCAGCGCGAACTTCTTCCTGCTCGATCCCACCTACGAGACCGCCTTGAACCTGCGCTACGAGCAGTCGCTGCTGCGCAGGTTCGGGGTGGACGTGAACCAGGCGCCCATCGAGATCGCGCAGAACACGACGCGCATCTCCCAGGCGCAGTTCCGGGACACGGTGATGACGACGGTGCAGGCAACCGAGTTCGCCTACTGGGACCTGGTCTTCGCGCGCATGGACCTGCAGGTGAAGCAGCAGTCGCTCAGCCTCGCCGGGGAGCTCCTGCAGATGAACCGGGCGAAGGTCGAGGTCGGGACGATGGCGCCCATCGACGTCACCCAGGCGGAGGCGGGTGTCGCCAGCCGCGAGGAGGGTGTGATCGTCGCCGACGCGAGGGTTCGCAACGCGGAGGATGCGCTGCGGAAGCTCCTGAACCCGCCGGCCGATTCCCCCATCTGGCGGTCGACGATAATCCCGGCCGACAGCCCCTCGTTCCAGCCGCTCAGCCCCGACACGGACGCCGCCCTCGAGTCGGCGAAGCTGAACCGCCCCGAGCTCGACCAGCAGCGGCTGGCGCTCCAGAACTACGAGCTGCAGGAGCGGATCGATCGCAAGGCGACGCAATGGGATCTGAGCGCGTTTGGAAGCTACAACCTTGAGGGGCTGGGGGGCACCAGCGAGATCCTCGGTTTCGATGAGTCGTTCGGCAACGCGCTGGGCGATCTCGATCGCACGGAGTTCGCCGACTGGTCGCTCGGCGTGCGCCTGGACATTCCGCTGGGGAACAAGGCGGCGAAGGCGCAGCACACCGCCACCACGCTGCGGCAGCAGCAGGCAGACGCCCAGATGAACAACCTCCTCCTGACCGCCGACATCGACGTCCGGATGAAGGTCCGCGACGTGAACACCAACATCAAGCGCGTCGAGGCAGCGCGCAAGAACCGCGAGCTGCAGCAGAAGAACGTCGAGGCGGAGCAGAAGAAGTTCGACAACGGCATGTCGACGTCGTTCACCGTCCTGCAGATCCAGGAGGACCTCGCGACCGCCGAGAGCCAGGAGAACCTGGCGATCATCGACTACAACAAGTCGCTGGTGTCGCTCGAGAAGGCGAAGGGGACGCTGATCGAGGCACGGCAGATCCAGGTGGCGGCTCCGCCGGACCAGGCCGGGACGTAAGCGGCCATGTCGCTCATCGAAGTGAAGGACCTGCGCAAGACCTACGTGATGGGCACCGAGGAGGTGCACGCGCTGGCCGGCGTCTCGCTGGCGATCGAGAAGGGGGAATGGGTGTCGATCATGGGGCCATCCGGCTCCGGCAAGTCGACCCTGATGAACCTGCTGGGCTGCCTCGACACCCCGAGCAGCGGCTCCTACCGGCTCAACGAGCAGGAGGTCGCGCGGCTGAATGACGACCAGCTCGCAGAGATCCGGAACCGCGAGATCGGCTTCGTCTTCCAGACCTTCAACCTGTTGGCTCGCACCACCGCGCTGCAGAACGTCGAGCTGCCGCTCATCTACGCGGGCGTGTCGCGGGCGGACCGGCGCAAGCGCGCGCGCGGGGCGCTCGAGTCGGTGGGGCTCGCCGATCGCATGGAGCACATGCCGAACCAGCTCTCGGGAGGCCAGCGCCAGCGGGTGGCCGTGGCGCGCGCGCTCGTGACCTCGCCGTCGATCATCCTCGCCGACGAGCCGACCGGGAACCTCGACAGCAAGACCGGCGAGGAGCTGATGGCGCTGTTCGAGGATCTGCACCGCCGCGGCAACACCATCATCCTCGTCACCCACGAGGAGGATGTCGCCCGGCGCGCCCAGCGGGCCTTCCGGCTGATGGACGGCAAGGTGATCTACGACGGGCCGGCCCCCTCCGGCAAGGGCTGAGCCCAACCCGCCAAAGCGCACCAGGAAAAGGCGTTTTCCCACCCGATCGGGCCGCGGCGGCACCCCTTTTGACCGCTTCTCGGGGCGTATGTTACGATGCGCCGCCCGAGTATTGTGAAATCTCTCACAGCCACGTGACGGAGGGGCGGATGCAGGAGAGCTACCTGCCGATCCTCGTTCTGATCGCAGCCGCCACAGGCCTGGCCCTGGTCATCCTCGTGCTGTCGGCGCTGCTCGGACGCTCCCGGCGACGCGGCACGGCGAAGCTCTACCCGTACGAATGCGGCCTGCCGGTGAGCGGTTCGGCCCGCCAGCGGTTCTCGGTCCGCTTCTACGTCGTCGCCATGCTGTTCATCCTCTTCGACCTCGAGACCGCCTTCCTGTTCCCCTGGGCCGTGGTCTACCGCCGGCTCGGGATGTACGGCCTGACCTCGATGTTCGTCTTCATCGGGATCCTCCTCACCGGGTTCGTCTACGCCTGGCGCAAGGGAGGCCTGCAATGGACCTAGGCGCCACGGCCGCGCTCAAGGAGCGCTTCCCTGCGGAGGTGCTCGAGGAGCATGCGTTCCGCGGGGACGAGACGGTGGCGGTGCGGCCGGAGCAGGTCGAGGCGATCCTCCGCTTCCTGCGCGAGACGCCGGCGCTCGACTTCGATTTCCTCACCGACCTGTGCGGGGTCCACTACCCCGAGCACGACTACCGCTACGAGGTCGTCTACCACCTCTACTCGTTCCGCACCAACCGGCGCTTCCGGCTGAAGGCGCGGATCTTCAAGGGGGACACGCTGCCGTCCGCCGTCTCGGTCTATCCGGCCGCCAACTGGCCGGAGCGGGAGGCGTTCGACCTGGTGGGGATCCGCTTCTCGGGACACCCCGATCTGCGGCGCATCATGATGCCGGACGGCTTCGAAGGTCATCCGCTGCGGCGCGACTTCCCGCTGACGGGGTAGGAGAGCGAACGCGATGGAGATCGTCCGCGATCCGCAGCTCCATCCCTCCGGGCTCGAGCTGATGACCATCAACATGGGCCCGCAGCACCCGGCGACCCATGGGGTGCTGCGGCTCGAGCTCCTCATCGACGGCGAGGTCGTGGTCAAGGCGACGCCCCACCTCGGCTACCTGCACCGCGGGATGGAGAAGATCGCCGAGAACAAGACGTATCTCCAGTTCATCCCCTACACCGATCGCCTCGACTACCTGGCCCCTCTGTCGAACAACGTCGCCTTCGCGCAGGCTGTCGAGAAGCTGATCGCCTGCGAGATCCCGCCGCGCGCCCGCGCCATCCGGGTGACGGTGTGCGAGCTGGCGCGCATCTCCGCTCACCTGCTGTGGCTGGGAACCCACGCGATCGACCTGGGGGCGATGACGATCTTCTTCTACACCTTCCAGGAGCGCGAGTACCTCTACGACCTGTTCGAGATGCTGACGGGCGCTCGCCTGACGACCACCTACACGCGCTTCGGCGGGGTGGCGCGCGATCTGCCCGAAGGGTGGCTCGGGGCGGTGCGCACCTTCTGCGACCGGCTGCCGAAGGTGGTGGATGAGTGCGAGAACCTGCTCACGCGTAACCGGATCTTCGTCGAGCGCACTCGCGGGGTCGGCGTCATGACGGCCGCGCAGGCCAAGGATCTCGGGGTCACCGGGCCGTCGCTGCGGGCCTGCGGCGTCGACTGGGACCTGCGCCGGGCGCAGCCGTACCTCGGGTACGAGGCGTTCGACTTCGAGGTGCCGGTGGGCGGGGACGGCGACACCTACGACCGCTATCTGGTGCGCATCGAGGAGATGCGCCAGAGCGTACGCATCCTGAACCAGGTGATGGCGCGCTTCCCCGACGGACCGGTCATGGTGGACGACCCGAAGCTGGCGATGCCGAAGAAGGACAAGGTGCTGACCAGCATGGAGGAGCTGATCCACCACTTCATCCTGGTGACCGAGGGATTCGATCCGCCCCACGGCGAGGTCTACTCCGCAATCGAGGCGCCAAAGGGTGAGCTGGGGTTCTACCTGGTGAGCGAGGGGGGACGGTCCCCCTATCGCTGTCGCATCCGGCCGCCGTCGTTCTACAACCTGCAGGCGCTTCCGGCGCTGGTCGAGGGCCGGATGCTCTCCGACGTGGTGGCGGTGATCGCCAGCCTCGACCCGGTGATGGGGGAGTGCGACCGCTGAGATGAACTTCGCCGCGAACGTCCTCGAGGAGATCGACCGGATCGTGGCGCGCTACCCGCGCGCGACCTCCGCGGTGCTGCCGGTGCTGCACGTGGTCCAGCGCGAGCACGGCTTCGTGCCGCCGGAGGCCAAGGCGTGGGTCGCGGCGCGCCTCGACATGCCGCCGGCCAAGGTCGAGGAGGTCCTCTCCTTCTACACGATGTTCCACCGCGCGCCGGTGGGCCGCAAGCACCTCCAGGTCTGCCGCTCGCTCTCCTGCAACCTGCGCGGCGAGGAGGAGATCACCGCGACGATCTGCCGCAAGCTCGGGATCGACCCGGGGGGCAAGACCGCGGACGGGAAGTTCTCGCTGGTGCAGGTCGAGTGCCTGGGCTCGTGCGGCACCGCCCCGATGATGCAGGTCAATGACGACTATCACGAGGGCCTCACCCCGCGCCGGGTGGAGGAACTCCTCGAGGAGTGGTCGCGATGAGCGCCGGCACCCCGCCGCCGTTCCGGCCCGTGCTCACCGCGCGCTGCGGCAAGCCGGACTCGCACCTCCTTGGTACCTACCTCGCGGACGGCGGCTACCAGGCGCTCTCCCAGGCGCTGGCGCTCCAGCCCGCGGCGGTGGTCGACAAGGTGAAGGCCTCGGGGCTGCGCGGGCGCGGCGGCGCGGGGTTCCCGACCGGCCTGAAGTGGTCGTTCATGCCGAAGGAGAAGACGAAGCCGCATTACCTCATCAACAACGCCGATGAGTCGGAGCCGGGGACCTTCAAGGACCGGCTGCTGATGGAGAAGGACCCGCACCTGGTGATCGAAGGGACGCTGATCGGCGCCTACGCGATCCGCGCCAACCATGCGTTCATCTACATCCGCGGCGAGTACTACCACGCCTACACGGTGCTGCTCGCGGCGCTCGAGGAGGCGCGGGCGAAGGGGTATGTCGGCAAGAACATCCTCGGCAGCGGCTGGGACTGCGAGGTCATCCTCCACCGCGGCGCCGGCGCCTACATCTGCGGCGAGGAGACGGCGCTGATGACCTCGCTGGAGGGGGGGAAAGGGTTCCCGCGCCTGAAGCCGCCGTTTCCGGCGGCCGCGGGGCTCTACGCCTGCCCCACCACCATCAACAACGTCGAGACGCTCGCGAACGTGCCGTTCATCATGACGCGCGGCCCCGAGTGGTTCGCGGCGATCGGTCGCGAGAAGAACTCGGGCCCCAAGCTCTACTGCCTCTCGGGCCACGTGAAGCGGCCGGGGGTCTACGAGACCGCGATGGGGATCTCGCTGCGCGATCTGATCGAGATCCACGGCGGGGGCATGCTGCACCCCGATCGCCCGCTCAAGGCCGTCATCCCCGGCGGCGCCTCGGTGGGCGTGCTCGATGCGTCCGAGATCGACGTGCCGATGGACTTCGACGCGCTGCGGGCGAAGGGCTCGATGCTCGGCTCCGCGGCCACCATGGTGCTCGATTCCTCGGCCTGCATGGTGAAGGCGCTGCTCGTGAACTGCCGCTTCTTCGCGCACGAGTCGTGCGGTCAGTGCACGCCGTGCCGCGTCGGCTGCGACTGGATGGAGAAGATCGTGCACCGGATCGAGGGAGGCGAAGGACGCCTCGAGGACCTCGAGCTCTTGAACGATGTCGCCTCGCGGATCAACGGCCAGACGATCTGCCCTCTCGGAGATGCGGCCGCCGGCCCCGTCCCCTCGTACCTGACGAAGTTCCGTGCCGATTTTGTCCACCACATCGACAACCACACCGCCGTCTGCCTGCCCAGGGCAACGGCGAGCCGGTAACCGGATGCCCAAGCTCACCATCGACGGGAAGGAATACGAGGCGCAGGACGGGCAGACGATCATCGAGGTGTGCGACCAGCATCATCTCAACGTCCCCCGCTTCTGCTACCACCCGGGCCTCACGGTCGCCGGCAACTGCCGTATCTGCCTGGTGGACGTCGAGAAGGCGCCGAAGCCGCAGATCGCCTGCGGCACGCCGGTGGCGGAGGGGATGGTCGTCCACACCGACAACGACCGCGCCAGGTGGGCCCGGCAGGGGGTGATGGAGTTCCTGCTGCTGAACCATCCGCTCGACTGCCCGATCTGCGACAAGGCGGGCGAGTGCATGCTGCAGTGGTTCTCGGTCGAGCACGGCCCGGGACGGAGCCGGCTGGTCGGGGACAAGGAGCATTACGCCAAGAAGCTGGACATCGGCGAGCACATCGTCCTCGATCAGGAGCGCTGCATTCTCTGCTCCCGCTGCGTCCGCTTCACCGACGAGATCACCAGGACGCACGAGCTCGCGATCACCGAGCGCGGTGTCCGGGCCGAGCTGAACGTCGTCGAGGGGCGCCGGCTCGACAACACCTACTCCGGCTGCGTGACCGACATCTGCCCGGTCGGGGCGTTGACCCTCAAGGAGTTCCGCTTCAAGTCGCGGGTCTGGTTCCTCAAGGACACCGCCTCGATCTGCCCCGGCTGCTCGCGCGGCTGCAACGTGAACGTCAGCGTCAACACCAACATGAACGTGCACGGCGGCCGCATCGAGCGCCTGCTGCCGCGCACCAACACCGCCGTCAACGACTACTGGATGTGCGACTTAGGTAGGCTGATCTTCCGCGACCTCTACGACAAGCCGCGGCTGCGGGTGCCGCAGGCGCGCGACGGCGGGGAGCTCAAGCCGCTGAGCTGGGACGACGCGGCGCGCGCCGTCTGGGTGCGCCTGCGCGAGGCCGCCGACAAGGGGGGCCCGGGGTCCGTGGCGTTCGTGCTGAGCGCGCGCGCCACGAACGAGGAGATCTTCCTGCTGCGCCGCCTGCTCGGCGATCTGGGGAGCGAGAGGCTCGCCTTCCCCGCGCATGTCGAAGGGGTCGACGACGGGCTGCTGCTGAACGCCGACCGCACTCCCAACCGCCGCGGGGCGCTCGAGATCTGCGGGGCCGCCGCGGTCGACGGCCGGGGGCTCGAGGCGATCAGGCAGGGGCTCGAGGAGAGGAAGATCCGCGCCCTGCTGGTGGCCGGGGAGAGCGCGCTCGCGGACGGCATCCTCGCCCCCGCGCTCCTGCAGCACCTCGATACGCTGGTGGTGCTCGAGCGATCCGGCGCCACCACGATGCTGGAGCGGGCGCATCTGGTCCTGCCGCTGGCGGCCTGGGCGGAAGTCGAGGGGACCTGGACCAACTGCAATGGCCGCGTGCAGCGGGTGCGCCCCGCGGTGCGGGCCGTGGGCGAGGCGCGCCCGCTGTGGGAGGTGGCGGTGCGGATCGGGAAGCACGCCGGCTGGACGGAGCGCTACCCGTCCCCGGCCGAAGTGCTGGACGCGGTCGCCGGGGCGATTCCGGCCTTCGCGGGGATCGACTACGCGGCGATCGGTCTGCTCGGCGCCGACCTGCCGGGTGCGGCGGCCGCCGCGGGGGCGCGATGACCGCGGTGCTCATCGAGGCGGGCGTCAAGGTCGCGGTCTTCCTCGTCCTGCTGCTGACGGTCGTCGCCTACATGGTCTGGGTCGAGCGCAAGGTGAGCGCCGCGATGCAGGACCGTCCGGGCCCGAACCGCGTCGGACCGATGGGACTGCTGCAGCCGCTCGCGGACGGGCTCAAGTTCCTGTTCAAGGAGGACATCGTCCCGGCGAACGCGCACAAGCCGCTCTACCTGCTCGCCCCCGTGCTGACGCTCGCCGCGGCGCTCGCCGGCTTCGCGGTGATCCCCTTCGGCTCGTCGATCGAGATCGGCGGCCGCAACATCTCGCTCGCCATCGCCGACGTCAACATGGGGATCCTCTACGTCCTGGCGCTCGGCTCGCTGAACGTCTACGGGCTGATGATCGCCGGCTGGGCGTCGGGGAGCAAGTACTCGCTCATGGGGGGATTGCGCGCCGGCGCCCAGGTGATCTCCTACGAGCTGTCGATGGGCGTGTCGCTCATCGGCGTCCTGATGGTCACGGGGAGCCTGCGCCTCTCCGAGGTGGTTCAGCTTCAGGCCGGCGGGTTCTGGCACTGGAACCTGGTGACGCAGCCGATCGCCGGGCTGGTCTTCTTCGTCGCCTGCTTCGCCGAGACCAACCGCCTGCCGTTCGACCTCCCGGAGGCGGAGTCGGAACTCGTGGCCGGCTACCACACCGAGTACTCCAGCATGAAGTTCGCCATGTTCTTCATGGCGGAGTACGCGCACATGGTCACCGTGTCGGCGCTGATGGCGGCCCTGTTCCTCGGCGGCTGGCACCTGCCGTTCTTCGACCTGCAGCAGGCCGGCTGGTCGGTGACCGCGATCGGCCTCACGCACATGGCCGTGTTCGCCGCGAAGATCGCCTTCCTGCTCGTCCTCTTCGTATGGGTACGCTGGACCCTGCCGCGGTTCCGCTACGACCAGCTGATGGACCTCGGGTGGAAGGTGCTGTTCCCGCTGGCGCTCGCCAACCTGGTCTACGTCGGCATCGGGATCGCGATGGGGCTGCCCTGGCTCGGAGGGTTCACACGATGAGTCTCGAGGCGCTCCCTCTCGAGATGATCGTGTTCGTCGTCACCGCGGTCGTCGCGGTCGTCGCGGCGCTGCTGGTCGTGCTGCATCGCAACCCGGTCGTGAACGCGGTGGCGTTGATCGTGAACCTCGCCTGCCTGGCGGTCTTCTTCCTGCTGTTGCGGGCGCCGTTCCTGGCGGCGGTGCAGGTGATCGTCTACGCCGGCGCCATCATGGTGCTGTTCCTGTTCGTCATCATGCTGCTCGACCTCAAGGCCGAGCTGCATCCGCCCCGCGCCGGGGCGTTCCAGCGCGTCATGGCGGTCTTCGCCGGGGCGGCCTTCCTCTCGCTCATGGTGCTGGCGATGCGCCGCTCGCGCTCCACCTTCGCGATGAAAGAGGTCGCCGACGCGGGGCACGGCACGGTCGAGAGGGTCGCCGAGGAGATGTTCCGGAACCACCTGGTCTCGTTCGAGCTGGCCTCGGTGCTGCTGCTCGTGGCGATGGTCGGGGCTCTGGTGATCGCGCGTGCGTTCGCGGAGACCCCCGATCCGCAGGAGCCGTCCGCATGAGGCCCCCCACGGAGTGGTATCTCGCAATCGCCGCGCTGCTCTTCACCATCGGCGTGGTGGGCGTGCTGGCGCGACGCAATGCCATCGTGATCTTCATGAGCATCGAGCTGATGCTCAATGCCGTGAACCTGACGCTGGTCGCGTATGCCGACAGCTTCGGCGCCTCCGACGCGCAGGTCTTCGTCTTCTTCGTGATGGCGGTGGCCGCGGCCGAGGCGGCCGTGGGGCTGGCGATCATCCTGGCGATATTCCGCCGCCGGCGCTCGACCAGCGTCGACGACATCAACCTGCTGAAATGGTGAGCCGCTGATGCTGCGCTGGATCTGGGCGATCCCGCTTCTCCCGCTGGCGGGCTTCCTCGCGAACGGCCTCCTGGGCCGCCGCTTGTCGAGGCGCGCCATCGGCACGATCGCCTGCGGCGCCGTCCTCGCCTCCTTCGTGCTGTCGGTCGGCGCGGTCGTCGCGCTGAGCGGGGCGGGAGAGGATCTCGGCGCCGGCGGAGGTCCCTCGCTGCGCTGGGACCCGGAGCACCGGCGGGCGCAGGTGACGGTCGGGACCTGGATCCCCGCCTCGGCGGCGGGCGGGCTGGCGGTCGACTGGGGATTCGTCCTCGACCCGCTGTCGGCGGTGATGATCCTGGTCGTCACCGGGGTCGGCTTCCTCATCCACGTCTACAGCATCGGCTACATGCACGACGACCCGGGATACTCGCGCTACTTCGCCTACCTGAACCTGTTCATGGCGATGATGCTGACGCTCGTGCTCGGTTCCTCGTACGTGGTGCTGTTCGTCGGCTGGGAAGGGGTCGGGCTCTGCTCCTACCTGCTCATCGGCTTCTGGTACCAGGACGTCGCGAAGGCGACCGCCGGAATGAAGGCGTTCCTGGTGAACCGGATCGGCGACTTCGGGTTCATGCTCGGGATGCTCCTGATGTTCGTGCACTTCGGGACGCTCGACATCCAGACCGTCGCCGCCAGCGCCGGAGGGGCGGGCGCTGCGGTGACGCTCATCGCGCTGCTGCTGTTCGTCGGGGCGACCGGCAAGTCGGCCCAGGTGCCGCTGTACGTCTGGCTGCCGGACGCCATGGCGGGCCCCACCCCGGTCTCGGCCCTGATCCACGCCGCCACCATGGTCACCGCGGGTGTCTACATGGTGGCGCGGTCGAGCGTCGTCTACGTGAACGCCCCCGCGGCTCTCGCGACCGTGGCCGTGGTCGGGGCCGCGACGGCGTTCCTGGCGGCGACGATCGCGCTGGTGCAGACCGACATCAAGAAGGTGCTGGCGTACTCCACCGTCTCGCAGCTCGGCTACATGTTCCTTGGCTGCGGCGTCGGTGCGTTCAGCGCCGGGATCTTCCACCTGGTCACGCACGCCTTTTTCAAGGCGCTCCTCTTCCTGGGCGCGGGCTCGGTGATCCACGCGATGTCGGGCGAGCAGGAGATGCCCAAGATGGGCGGCCTGCGCGCCCATCTGCCCGCGACCTACCGCACCATGCTGATCGGCGCGCTCGCGCTTGCCGGCATCCCGCCGCTCGCGGGCTTCTTCAGCAAGGACGAGATCCTGGGCAAGGCGTGGGAGGATGGGCACCTCTGGCTCTGGATGCTGGGAAGCGTCACGGCGCTGCTGACCGCGTTCTACGTCTTCCGCCTGATCTACCTCACCTTCTTCGGCGCAACCCGCATGAGCGCCGATGCCCGGCACCACCTGCACGAGTCGCCCGGGGTGATGACCGTGCCGCTCTGGATCCTGGCGGTCCTCTCGGCGGTGGGCGGGCTGCTCGGGCTGCCGGTCGCGCTCGGCTTCGGGAACTTCCTCGAGGGGTGGCTGGAGCCGGCGCTCGCCTCCCCGCTCGCGCACGCGGCGGTGGAGGGGTCAGGGCACGCCGCGGCGGGCGGGCACGTTTGGCTGCTCGTTGTCGCCGCGCTGATCGCGGTTGCGGGGTGGGCGGTGGCACGCACTCTGTACCAGGCGCGCCCCGAGGCGCCGGCGCGGATCGCGGCGCGCGCAGGCGGCCTGTACCGGGTGCTCAAGGGGAAGTACTTCGTCGACGAGATCTACCAGGCGATCTTCGTGCGCTCCTTCTTCGGAGGAGCGTGGGCGCTCGACCGGTTCGACCGGCACGTGGTCGATGGCACGGTCAACGGCGGCGGCGCCGGGGTCCAGATCGCCGGCCAGATCGTCAAGCTGTTCCACACCGGATACGTCCGCAACTACGCGCTGTCGTTCTTCCTCGGCGTGGTCTTCATCCTGTGGTTCCTGCTGGTGAGGTGAGGCGCGCATGGAGGCTATCCGGGTCGCCGTGGACATCGCCCCGCTGGGGCCGCAGATCGTTCTGGCCGTGGGGGGCCTGCTCCTCCTGCTGCTGTCGCTGCGGCGCGAGTCCGAGGCGGCGGCGCCCTACGTCAGCCTGGCGGTGCTCGGCGCCACCGCGTGGGTATGCGTCTCGTGGTGGTCCGATCCCCCGAGCGCGGGCCCCGGGATGCTGGCGCTCGATCGCTTCGCGATCCTGTTCGACCTGATCCTGCTCGGGGCCGCCGCCGCGGCGTGCCTGCTCTCCGCGGTGTACTTCCACGCCGGGTACGATCTCCGCTCGGAGTACTACTCGCTACTGCTGTTCTGTACGCTTGGGATGACGGTGATGACGGGGTCGCGCGATTTCGTCAGCCTGTTCCTCGGGCTCGAGATCTTCTCCCTCTGCTTCTACCTGCTCTCCGCCTACGCGCGCGGCCGCGCCACCGCGCTGGAGTCGGCGATGAAGTACTTCCTGCTCGGGGCTTTTTCGAGCGGCTTCCTCCTCTACGGGATGGCGCTCGTCTACGGGGCGACGCGCACGCTGGACCTGGAGCGGGTGCGCGATCTCCTGGTGACGCGCCAGGCCTCGCCGAGCCTGACGCTCTTCGCGGGGCTGGCGCTCCTGCTCGTCGGGTTCGGGTTCAAGATCGGCATCGCCCCCTTCCACTTCTGGATCCCCGACGTCTACGAGGGGGCGCCCGCCGCGGTCACCGCCTTCATGGCGGCGGCGACGAAGGTCGCTGCGTTCGCGGGGTTGCTGCGGGTGCTGCACGTCGGCTTCGGCGACCCGGCATCGGTCGCGCGCTGGGCGCCGCTCCTGGGGCTCCTCGCCGCGCTCACCATGACGACGGCGAACGTGGTGGCGCTGGCGCAGCGCAACCTCAAGCGACTGCTCGCCTACTCCAGCATCGCCCACGCCGGCTACGTGCTGCTCGCCGTCGCGACCGGGACCATGGCCGGGGTCGAGAGCGTGGTGTTCTACCTCCTGGCGTATGTCGCCGCGAACCTCGGCGCCTTCTCGGTCGCGGTCTTGGTGGGACGCAGCCAGCCCGACCGGGAGGAAGGGTACCGGCTCGACGATCTCGTCGGTCTCGGGCGGCGGCGTCCGGCGATGGCCGCGGCGATGACGGCGTTCATGCTGTCGCTGACCGGCATCCCTCCGACGGCGGGGTTCCTGGGGAAGTGGTTCATATTCAAGAGCGCCCTCGACGCCCACCTGCTGGGGCTCGCGATCGTCCTCGCCGTCAACAGCGCCATCGCGGCCTATTACTACCTGGGAGTGGTGGCGCGCATGTACATGACCGAGGAGACGGGCGATCAGCGCTCGTCGCCGGTGCCGATCCCCTTGGCGATTTCAGCGGGGATCGCGGTCGCCGCGGTCTTCTATCTCGGCCTTTTCCCCGATCGGATCCTGGCCCTCGTCAACGAGATGGCACTCAAGTTCTGGGGGCCGGTGCAGCTGATCTGAGACCCCTGAAACGCAGGCGAACATGGACCGCACTTCCGCTCGCAAGTCCCGGCACATCTCCGAGTCGACCAC
>Ga0137429_1000177_pt1 | contig 34622 bp, 23 predicted proteins | sample EasRivERMZT736_2_FD_102304 | JGI IMG/M metagenome (GOLD analysis project Ga0137429, IMG submission 102304) | Soil microbial communities from meander-bound floodplain in the East River, Colorado, USA - East River MetaG ERMZT736_2 | ecosystem: Environmental > Terrestrial > Soil > Floodplain ...
ACGCGCCGCGGCGGTGCCCGAAGAAGATGCTCTCGAACAGATCGTTCGGGGTGGCGGCGCAGTTGTGGGCCACGAAGGGGCCGTGCGAGAACCGCGAGCGGGCGTGAATCGCCCGGGCCACCAACTCCTTCCCGGTCCCGGTCGCCCCGACGATCAGCACGTTCACGTCGGAGCGGGCGGCGCGCGCCACGTCGCGGCGCACCTGCGCGATCGCGCGCGTGGCGCCGACGATGGTGTCCCCCGCGCCCGGGGTGAGCGGACGAGGCGCCGCGCCCCGGACGGCGCGCTCGACGGCGCCGACGAGAGCCGCTGCGGACGCCGGCTTGACCAGGAAGTTCACGGCGCCGGCCCGGATCACGTCCACCACCGTCGCGACCTCCTGCGCAACGGTCACGACGATCACCGGGAGGTCCGGCCAGCGCGCCTGCACGATTCCGACCAGCTCCCGGCCGTCCATTCCCGGCATGTTGAGGTCGGAGACCACCACGTCGGGCAGCGACACCTCCATCGCCACAAGGGCCTCGAGCCCGTCGGCCGCGGCGCGGACGACGTACCCCTCCCGGCGCAGCGCCAGGGCGAGGAACTCCCGCGCCCCGGGATCGTCGTCGGCGATCAGCACGACCGGGTGTCCCATGCGGCTACCCTTCCAGCGCCGGCACGGAGAGGGAGAACGCGGCGCCGCCTCCGGGGAGGGAGGTCGCCTCGACCGTCCCTCCGCGCGCCTCCAGCAGCCGGCGCAGGAGGAACAGGCCAAACCCCGATCCGCCAGGCTTGGTGGTGAAGCCGGGCTCGAACAGGCGCGCCAGCGCCTCCGCGGAAAACCCGCGGCCGTGGTCGCTAACCACAAGTCGGAGCGAGGTCGCCTCGCGGCGGGCCTCGATGGACAGTTCCCCGGAGCCTCCCATCGCCTCGGCGGCGTTGCGGAGCAGAACCGTGAGCGTTTCCTGAAGTGCGGGGGCCGGCATCCGCACCGCGGGCAGACCCTCGCCGACCGCGGCGCGCACGCGGATCGCCGGAGCGGTTCGGCCGAGGTCCTCGACCGCGGCGGAGATGGCTCCGGCCACCTCCGCGGCGGAGGCGAACTCCACCCGGGTGGGCTCCGCACCGCCGAGCGTCCAACGCGCCAGCTCCTCGAGCTGATCGACGGCGCGGCGCAGCCCTTCCAGCGTCGCGGCGGAATCCCCTCCTGCCGCCGCCGGCTCCAGCAGCCGCAAGAACCCACGCAAGCTGTGCACGGCGTTCTTGATCCCATGCGCGAGATGCGCGACGTTCTCCCCCACGCGGGAGAGGGTGCGGGCATCGTCCAGCTCCCTTTCGAGCCGGTCGAGCCGTTCCTGTGCCTCCTGCAACGTCCGCGAGATGCGCTCCTCGGAATGGCGCAAGCGCTGCACGAGGAAGAGCGTCACTCCCCCCGCAGCGAGCAGGAAGAACGTGTGAGACCACAGCCGGGAGGCAGGCGCGGCGTACCCCAGGAGGTGCGGCGGCACCCACAGCGCCACGAGAGACCCCGCGCAGGCCAGCACCGCACCGAGCGGGCCCAGCGTCACGCCGGCCAGCAACACCTCGAGCCAGTAGCCGGCAACCAGGGGCGATTCCACCCCGCCCGTCGCGTGGATGATCGGGGCCCAGCTCGCGATCCCGACGACCGGCGAGGCCTTGGCAACGGCAGCCGAGGCCGCGGGGAGTCCGGCGAGCAGGTAGGTCGCGAGGTTTGCCAGCGCTGCCGCCGCCAGGGCGAGAAGCAGGCGGTTGTCGAGGCGGGACCTGGAAGCGAAGGCCGCCACTGCGACGGCTGCGACCATCCAGGCGACATGCCGCACCAGGAAAGGCTGATCGCGAAACCTGGCGAGAACCCGCTGGCGGTTCACGGCGGCTGCACCTCGTGCACTGTGGCCGAACCGAAATCCCTGAGGTCGAGTGGTCCCAACACTACCAACGAGATGGGGATTCGGTCAACACCACGGCGCTCCCGCCGCACGCTCCCATGGAGTCGCCGTGCCCCAGGTGCGCGGCGAGCGCGTCGCGCGACACCGTGAGGGTCACGCCCGAGCCCTTGCTGTCACGCGTCAGGTGGCAGACGGTGACCCGAGGGAAGCAGCCGCCCGGATCGGGGTTCCCAGTCCCCGGCGTCTGGCGGAAGTAGGTGAGCGCCTTGTCGAACGACTTCGCACCGATGACGGCTCCCATGCGGCGCGCCGGGTAATCGTCGTAGTAGGGGTGGATGCCGCCGAAGCGACGGGAGATCGCTGCCTGGTCGGAGGCGTCGAAGAAGCTCGCCCACTGCAGCTCGACGGTCTCGCTCGGCCCCAGCTCGAAGGAGAGGTAGGCCTCCTTGGGCGCGACGAACGTCCCCAGGCCGCCCGGGAAGTAGGACGTTCCGATGAACCGGGTCAGCACCTCGGCGGCGGACCGGCTGAAGGTGCTGTGGCCCGAGGTGAAACCGGGGAACGGCGGCGTGACGAAGGTGTTGGCCTGGTAGGGCATCCACTGGCTGGCACGGATCCAGCCGACGCCGCCGGTGCTGCTGTGCGGGTCGGCCGGGCTCCCCCTCCAGGCGCGGATGGCGATCTCATCGATGGCTCGCAAGCACCGGCCGATGAACGGCCCGTCACTGGGGCAGTCCGCCGTGACCTGGCAGGGCTTGCCGGCGTTGGGCCCGGTATTGCAGAACGAGATCAGGTGCTCGTGCCGTTCGCCCGGCGCGGTCGATTCAGGCGTGATCAGCTCGATCAGCCCGGGAATCAGCGGTAGCCCGTCGGGGTGGTAGGACGGCAGCCCGGGGTCGGACGACTGGCCGTGGCTCCCCATGTAGCGGATCAGGGTGATCGGGCGCGAGGAGTCGTAGTACTGCTTCGCTCCCCAGGCGCCGATTGCCGCATCGTGTACGGCGCCGTTCAGCGCCAGATATATCTTGACGTCCCACTCGAGCGCGTCGAGCAGCGGACCGCCCGGTCCTCCGAGGCGCTTGTCGGTCGGCAGCGTGAGATCGGTGATGTAGTTCGCCAGCGTGTTCCAGTGCCCTGGCGGCGTCTCCGAGCGCGGACCGTCCGCCCAGAACTCGGCCACCACGCGGGCGTAGTCCCCGTACTTGGCCACGTTCGGCGCGTAGGGGGCGCAGGTGAAGGGGTTGATCGGATGCCCGGTCCCGTCATCGGAGCCGAGCGGGTTGTTGCCGTGCACGCCGGGTGATAGGTCGATCGACGCACCGTCCGTGGGATCGACCGAGGCGCTCATCCGGATCAGCTCCACGATCGAGTCCCGGACCACGGCGTCGCTCACGCCGCCGAGCTGGGGCGGGCAGCCCGGGGACAGGTAGGGGACCTCCGCCGTCGGATGCGGGACGCAATCGACCGGCTCCTGGCCCGGCTGCTGCCGATCGGCTGGCGTCAGCGAGAACGGCGTGACGTCCGCCCAACCGACACCGACGAAAGCCTGCACGGCGCTCCCGATGATGATTCCGTTCTGCAGGACCAGATAGTCGAACGCCAGCGGCTGCCAGCGATTCGCCTGCACCGCCGACGTCCCCGGCAGCTTGAAGATCAGATTCGCATTGTACGAGAAGTAGCCGGTGTCGTCCGGGTAGCAGAGGTCTACGCCTTCGTTTGCCCCGTCGCTGAGGCCGAAGTCGATCACCGTCTGGCCGATGCGGTTGCCGATCGCGGCGGGCGAGTCTCCTTCCGTCGAGGTGAAGCTCGGGTCGTACCCCAGGGCCAGCAGCGTGTCGGCGAACTCCACCAGGGACGCCTCCGCGCCCGGCTGGCATGGCTTGCCTTCCCCCGGTTGGATCCCGATACCGGGGAACCGATGCGTCAGCAGCCGGAACGCCGCGTAGCTAATCGCCTCGCGCCGCGCCGCATCGAGGTCGGCGACCACGTGCTTCTCGGTGGTGAGGTAGCCGACCGCGGTCGCATCGAACGTGGCCCACGCATCCCACATCGCCACCGACAGGTGGAACAGGTTGCGGGCGTGGACCGGTGGCTTGGGCCGGTCCGTCCGGATCGCGTCGAGCAACGCCTCGTCCCAGACCCGGGCAACGGTCCAGTTGGGATCAAGGCTGACGAAGGGCGCCGCCGGCGCGGGCGCCGGGAGGGCGGCGAGCAGCAGTGCCGTCGTTCCTGCCGCGAGGGTGGCGAGGGCGATTCGTATGGGGGGCATCGGATGAGATCCCTCTTGCATGGGAACAGTTTTGTCCCGGACGCTGCTCCCAGGGAATAACGGCTGGAGAACGATGGCCTGAATTTACGCTGGGGGCACCGGGGGCGCAAGGGGCTTGCGCCCTTTTTTTCCCTGGGTGCCGGAAACCGACCGACGCTGGGCGAGAGGCGGCTGGGCGGTGCGCTGGAACCGGTGCTACGGAGCGCAGGGCGGGATGCGCTCCACCCCCGAGCAGGTCGGGAGCTCGTCGCTCTCGATGATCCCCTCGGCCCGGCTGTCGGAGATCGGCGCGAAGGACTACTTCCTGACCTCGCTCGTCGCCTCGGCCGTCTTCCCCGCCGCGTCGGTCACGACCACCCGCACCGTGAGCGGCGACTTCGCCGCCGCGAGCTTGCTCCCCTTCACGGTGTGGTCCCACCGGATCGACGCGGGCGCGGCGCGGTCGGCGGCGGCCGCGAGGTAGTTCGCCACCTCCTGCAGCCGCTCCACGCGCTCGATCTCGCTCCCGGCAGCATCGGTCACGATCAGGGTGGCGCGATCGATCGAGGCTCCGCGCACCGTCCCCTCGATCTTCAGACTCTGGGAGAGAAGCGAGCCGCCGAGACGGGCTCGCGAGATGTCGGCGCCAAGCACGGCCGGATCGGCCGGCGGCGCCGGGGCGGCCGGCGATGCTGCTGCAGGGGCGGGCGCGTCGGTCTTCCGACCCAGCAACCCCGCGAGCGCGCCGGCCTTGTCCCCCAGGCGATCGCGCAGCGCCTCCTCCGCCTTGCGCTGGGCCAGGTTGCGGCCGGCGCTCCCCCAGTTGATGCTCGCCGCGGGCGACGCGAACGGACCCGAGAGCCTCAGCGGCAGGTTCACCTGCCCGAGACGCGAGTCCCAGAACGCCTGCGCCGCGCGGCTCCCCTCCTGCTGCATCGAGGCCGAGATCTCGGAGGAGAACAGCACCCGGGCGTCGAAGTCGATCGCCGCCGCGAGCAGGTCGGCGTTTCCGGTCGCGGCCAGGACGATGTCCGGCGACTCCAGGCGCAGGTCACGGCTCTGCAGTTTGCCGCCGCCGAGCGTCAGGGTGCCGGCGAGCTGGGAGAATGGCGTCCCCTCTTTCTCCAGCTTGCGCGACAGGGAGTTCAGCGTCTGCTCGCCGAACACGTCGGTGGCGCGCGACAGGATGCCGAGGACGTCGAGCTTGCCGACGGCGCCGTCGGTCACCGCCACCGACCCGCCTCCGGTCAGCGACTTCACGATGGCGTCGTACGAGGTCCCGGTGCCGCGCGCCTCGAGGTTGCCGCGGAAGCGGCCGGAGAACATCCCAGCGAGATCGAGGTTGTCGGCCAGGAGCGGATCGAGGTCGATCCCCTGCGCGTCGGTGCGGAGGTGGAACGAGGTGGGCTCGCGGCTCAGGTCGAGCGTGGCGCCGCCGTCGAACTTCCCCCCGTAGAGGTTCATGGTGAACGGCTCGAGGGTGATCACCTGCCCGTCGAGGCGCATCCGCGTGTCGAGCCCGGTGAAGTCGAGCGTCTGGAACGATCCCTGCTCGATCTTCAGCGTCCCGTCGGCGGAGACGTTCGCCAGGAAAGCCCCGGAGGCGGCGGCCCCGGGCGCGCCGGGTGCCGCGGGAACGGCCGTCCCGTCGGCGCCACCGACGAATGACATCAGCGCCCAGAAATCGGCCCGGCGAGAGCGCAGATCGAAACGGATCTTCGGCGCGCGCAAGCCGGTGACGGTGAGCTCCCCGGCGAGATCGCTCTCCCCCATGCGCGCCTGGAAACCGCGGATCTCGATAGTCTGCCCGGCCAGCGTGAGCGTGCCGTTCACGTCGCGCAGCGGCTCCTTCATGCTCGGGTGCTGGAAGCTGAACTGCTTCAGCGTCAGCTTGCCGTTGAGATCCGGCGTGCGCCCCTCCCCCACCTCTCCGCTCACGCGCGCCTCGATCTCGATCGGTTCCCCCGCCTCGAACGACAGCGGCACGTCCGAGCCGGCGAGCGCAAGCAGCGACTGGAGCCCCGCCGCCGAGATCCGCGTCGGGTGCAGCGTCAGATCGACCCTGGGGCGGCGGCCGGAGCTGTCCACGGTGCCGCCAATCCGGATGTCGGTCCCCGCCAGCTTGAGTGCGACCTCCCCCTTCGCGGGGCCGGCGGTGGGCAGCCGGTCGAGGGTGAGATCGAGCCGCTCGACCGTCTGGTCGAACGGCTTTCCGGGAGCCGCCTCGTCCCGGATCCGCAAGCGCGCGTTGTCGATCGCCAGCCCCGCGAGCGTGAGCGTCGGGCCGGGCGCGCGCGGGCCCGCAGGGGCGCCCCCCGCGAGGAGCGGTGCGTAGTTCCAGCGGCCATCGCGCCCCCTGGCGAGCATGAGCTCGAGATCGGCGAGGCGCAGGCGATCCACCGCGATCTCCCGCAGGGCGCCGCCGCCACGCACCGACTCGGCCGTGAGGTGGACCTCGAGGGCGGCGGGGCGATCTCCGAGCAGCCCGGCGGGGAGGCTCGGCCCTCCGAGCGCAGCGCTCCACTGCGCCAGCGCCGCCGGTGGGACCGTCTCGAGCATCAGCGTCGCGTCGAGCCGCAGCGACTCCCCGGCCGCCGGCTGCAGCGGGCCGACTGTGCCGGCCAGCGACAGCTTCCCCTGCGGAGCGATCGACGGTCGCGCCTCGAGCCTCAACTCAACCACGCGATCCAGCCCGACGTTCGCGAGCGTCAGGTCGAGATCGCTGAGCTTCAGATCCGCGTGGCCTCCCCCGGCGGCCGGGACGCGCACCGTCACTTCGCCGTTCACGAGCCGCAGCGTCTCGACGGTGAAGCTCGCGGCGGAGGGAGCGGGCGAGGGGGCGGGCGGCGCGGCGGCGCCCTTCGGCGCCACCAGCCGCTGCACATTCCACCCGCCGTCGAGGCGCCGTTCGAGCAGGAGCACCGGCCGGTCGATGACGATCCCGGTCACCTCCAGGCGCTTGGAAAAGAGGGGAAGGAGGCGTGCGCCGACGCGCAGGCTCGCCGCCGAGACGAGGTCACCGCCGCCCTCGTCGGGGAGCGCGGCGATGGCAAGCCCGTTGACGCGGACGCTCGGGGGAAACAGCGAGAGGCGGATCGCCCCGAGCCGCACCTCGCGCCCGAGCGCCGCCTCGATCTTGGCCTCGATCGTCGGGCGATAGTGATCGACGTCGATGAGAAACGGCAGCGCCACGGCGAGCACGGCCAGCAGCGCCAGGACGGCGCCCGCCCCCAGCAGCGCGAGGCGAAGGCGGCGGCTCACGGATGTGGGTTCCCGGCGTTCAGGGGGCCGAACCTCCCAGGTGCCGATCGAGGAACTCGAGGATGCCGCGATAACCGCGGAGCTGGTTCTCCTTCTTCACGAACCCATGACCCTCGTCGTCGAAGATGACGTAGTCCACGGTTGCGCCGGCGCCGCGGGCGGCCGCGACCATCTCGTCCGACTCGACCTGCAGCACCCGCGGGTCGTTCGCCCCCTGCAGGACCATGAGCGGCCGGCGGATCTGATCGGCATGGAAGAGCGGCGAGATCCGCCGCAGGCGTTCGCGATCGGTCGCCGGATCCCCCATCTCGCGGTACAGCGCCAGCCGGAACGACTCCCAGTACGGCGGGATGCTCTCGAGAGTGCGCACCCAGTTCGCGACCCCGAACAGATCGACTCCGGCGACGAAGGCGTCAGGGCGGAAGGCGAGTGCCGCGAGCACCATGTACCCGCCATAGCTGCCGCCCATGATCCCGATCCGATCCGGGTCGACCCAGCCGGTGGCCGCGAGCATCCGCTTGCTCGCCACGCAGTCGTCGAGATCGACCTCGCCATGGCGGCGATCGTCCATGGCGAAGAACGTCTTGCCGTAGCCGGACGAGCCGCGGTTGTTGATCGCGTAGACGGCGTACCCGTGGTTCACCAGGTACTGGATCAGCCCGCTGTAGCCGACGCGAGACTGCCCCCCGGGCCCCCCGTGCACGAACACCAGCGCCGGGACGCGGGCGGCCGGGGTGGCGTCGAGCGGGCGGTACAGGATCCCGGGGATCTCGATGCCGTCGTAGGACGGGAAGCGGACCACCTCGGCCTCGACCAGGAACCGAGGGTCGATCCGGGAGCTGAGGTTCCGCGTGAGCTGCCTCGCCTCGGTGCCGCCGAGCTCGAGCACGAACAGGTCGCTCGGCGTGCGGCTGCCGTTCAGGTAGAACGCCAGGCTCGCCTCGTCACGCGAGAACGCGATCGACGTGATCTCGCCGGCAGGTAGCCGCGGCAGCGGCACCTCCGCCCCGCTGGCGAAGTCACGGATGCGGATCTCGGTGCGCCCATCCCGGTTGATCCCCAGCGCGAGATATCGCCCGCGCGGAGAGAAGGCCGCGAAGTCGATGTCCCAGTCGAGCTTCTCGACCACCTCGCGGCGACCGGAGGCCAGCTCGATCCGCGCGAGCAGGGAGAACTCGTGCGCTTCGTCGGTCAAGTAGTAGAGCCAGCGGCCGTCCGGGCTGAACGCCTGCGGCTCGTTCCGCATCTCACCCGCGTGCGGCGTCAGGTTGCGCATCTCCCCGCTCGCCCGGTCCAGGAGGATCAGGTCGCTGTCGGTGGTCGACCGGGCCCGCGCGAGCGCCAGCCAGCGGCGATCGCGGGAGAGGTCTCCGAACTCGTAGCCGACCTGATCGCGGAACACCAGCCGGCGGCGGTAGGTGCCGGCGTCCATCTCGTAGAGGTCGAAGAAGCGCGGATCCCGCTCGTTCGTGCTCAGGAAGAAGCTGCGATCGTCCCGCGACCAGCCGAGGAAGTTCGCCTTCAGCTTGTCTCCCGGCGTCAGATCCCGCGGCGGGCCCTCCGGGCCCTGGACGAACAGGTGGTGAAGCTCGTTGCCACCGTCATCCTGCAGGTAAAGGAAGCGATCGTCGCGTGGGAACGCGCTCGGGGAGACGATGGCGTCGTCGTGGGACCGGGTGAGCGGGACCGCCGGCGAACCGTCCACCGGGATCGCCTTGATGTTGAAGACCCCGGACTCGTCGCTCGCGACCAGCACCCGCTTGCCGTCGAACGAGAAGGCCGCGCCGCGCATCGCGGTCGTGGCGAGGAAGTCCTCCAGGGGATAACGGGGGACTGCCGCAATCGCGACCGACGGCAGCCACAGCGCAACGAGCCACCGGGACGCATGAAACGAACGGATACGCCGGCGCATGCGGCCTTGCCCTCCGGGGGAGGCGTTCCCCGCGGAGGGAGTCTAGCCGTTCTTCCTCCGACCGCACAACGGCACTCGTGCCCTAACGGCAACCGGTCTAGCGGCCGCAGCGGCTCGCGATGTCCTTGCAGAGGTTGGGGTGCTTCTTGCAGAACTGCTTGAGCCACTTCAGCGGATCACACCCTGCGCCGCCTTGACACCCCTCGGCCTGGACGAGAGGCAGCCCCTCGGGGAGGGTGATCGCCAGCAGCCGGTCGATCGTGACCGCGTCGATCGACGCGTCGGGGTTGGAGGTCGTCACATTCGCCCCGAGCTGGTTGAAGACCGCCACGGTCTCCGCCTCATCGAGCCGCCGGTCGAGGTCGCCGGACACCTCGACCCCGGCCGCCGCCAGGAACGCGCGTCCTGCCTCGGGGCCCTGACCGGCCTCCGCCCCTCCCATCTCCTCCACCAACCGCACCACCAGATCGCCGACCGTATAACCCACCGCCGACGGTTCCGCTGCCACCACAGTCGCGGCGGCACCCGCCATCAGCAACACCACGAAGACTGATCCCAGCAGACGGCCCAGCGCCATTGCAGATCCCCTCCAAGGGAGTGTTTTCCGCACCCGAGGGTTATGATGCTACGACATTCCGTGGCGGGATACAACGGCGAAAGCTCCTGCCGCGCGGGATTCCGATGGCACCGTGGGAACAGTCCGACAGGGGTGTGACGCCTCGCCGCGCGCGAGGCTCACGGTCGCTGCGGAGCGCTCTCCTGCAGGATGAGCGCCGAGATCTGCGCCCGCTTGCTCTTGATATCGGCGTCGATCTGGTCCGACTGCCGGCGTAGCTCGGGGATCTCCTCGAGCTGGATCGTCTTGCGGATCCGATCCTCGATGTCGTTCTTCGACTGTTGCAGCGCATCGAGTTCGGCGTTCAGGGCCGAGATCCGCTCGCGCGCCTCGGCGCGTGGATCCGGCGCCGCGGCCGCGCTCGCCGCTGCTGCGGCCGCGGGGGCGGCGGAACCCTCGGCCGCCAGCGCCGGCGGTGCTCCGATCATCGTAACCACCCCGGACGCGGCCGGACGCGCAGGGCGCGCCGGCGCGGCAGCGGCGGACGGGCGCGAAGCCACGAACTGGTCGGCGGCGCTGGCGGCATCGCTGCGGCGCCAGTCGATCCGGCTTTCCGGGACGACCGCAAACAGCCCGCCGGGGAGCCGCACCTGCGCCATCCCGCCTTCGACGACGGGCTTCTCGAGCGCCGAGATGTAGGAACCGTCGCGCAAGATCAACCGATACCTATCGGCGGCGTGAGCCGCTGTTCCGATCGCAGCGAAACACAGTCCGAGGTAAACGATCCGTCTGCACGCTCTGAGCATGCTGAGCCCTCCCGGCCCGGGGACGCTACGGCTTGGGGCCAGTCCGATTGTAGCATGGCGCGGTGGAGGTAGACTGCGCGGCGATGACGACGGCGGGGGCAGAACGACTCTCCGGGAAGAACGATCCGGTGACCATACTCCTCGATCGCCTGCCCCAGGCGGACCCGGAGTACCTGCTGGGCGCGGCGGAGAACCCGCTGCTCGACGAGCGGCTGGTGCTGGCGCTGCTGCGGAACCGGCGCGCCCCGCAGCGCCTGCTGGCCGATCTCGCGCACGACCCGCGTTTCTCGCGCGCCTATGGCATTCGCGCCGGAATCGCCCGCCATCCCCTGGCTCCGCGCGGGATCGCCTTGAATCTCGTCCCCCATCTCTACTGGCGCGATCTCGCCGCGACGGCGGACGATGTGCGCGTCCCGGCACCGGTGCGCCGCGCCGCGTCGCGCCACCTCGAGACGCGGATCGACGGGCTGGCGCTGGGGGAGCAGCTGTCACTCGCGCGCACCGGGGGGCGCGCGGTGGTGCAGGTGCTGCGGAGGACCCGCCTGGCGCGCGTCGCCGAGGTGCTCCTGGGCAACCCGCACCTGATCGAGGACGACCTCGTCGCCATTGCCGCGAGCCCGCAGACGCCGCCCGAGGTGCTGGCGACGCTCGGGCGCGAACGCCGGTGGATCGCGCGCTATCCGATCCGCCTCGCCCTGGCGCGGAACCTGTACACACCGATCGGGGTGGCGCTGGGAATGATGTCGGGGCGTGCCCGGCACGACCTGGCAGGTCTCGCCGCCCGCCCGGAGGGTCCCGAGGTGCTGCGTCTGGCCGCCGCACGAGTCCTGCGCGAGCGCCACGCCCCCAAGGCGCCAGATCCCGCCTCCCAGGCACGGTGAGATTCAGTTCCCCGGTTCAGGTTGCGCCGGACTTCCGGGGGGCACTAGAATCCCCTTCCTCCGGTCGCCGGTCTGCCGCATGTCGAGGGCGGCAGCCCGACGGCACTTCCTCTCCCTAGGGATCACTCTTGGACCCGGTTCCGCCCAACGACGACGCGCCCTCACGGCACGGACCTCTTCCCTCGGGTCCGAGCTTTGGCGCGGAGCTGCGACGGGAGCGGGAACTGCGCGGCATCCCGCTGCGCGAGATCGCCGAAGCGACCAAGGTGAACCTGCGTTTCCTCGAAGCGCTCGAGCGCGATGACTTCTCGGGGCTGCCCGGTGGGCTGTTCACGCGCGGGTTCATCCGCGCCTACGCTCACCACATCGGTGCGGATGCCGACCGTCTGGTCAACGCCTACCTGTACCAGGTCAACCAGGAGCAGGAGCGGCAGGCCGTCCCCCGGCGCCCCGCCGGTTCGCGGCTGGAACCGCGGCCCGAGCCACGCCACGAGTCGCCCCAGATCGCGTCAGACACCCCCACGCGGCGCTGGCCAAAGGCCGTGGCGTTCGCGCTGGCGATCGCCCTCGTGGGAGGTGCCGCGGCGCTGTGGCTCCGCCCCGACTGGCGAGGCTGGGCGCTCGGGCGTCTCGGGAGCCGGTCTGCCGCGGCCCCGGCGGCGGCCGCCCGGCCGGCGCTGATCACGCCCGTCCCGCCTCCCGAACCGGTGCCCAGCGCCGAACGGCTGCTGCAGATCGCCGCCGGGGATCTCGTGCGGGTGTATGCCACCTGCGGCGGCGTCCTGCTGGTCGACCGGACCCTGAACCCGGGGGAACAGGCCGAGGTGCGCTGTGGCGCGACGCTTCGCCTCGACGCGACGAGCGGCGGCGACATCCGCCTGAAGCTCGATGGCGTCGACCTCGGGATCCCGGGAGATCGCGGCGTGCCGCTGCAGGGGTGGCAGCCCCCCTCCCCGGCCTCTCCATCATGAGCACTCCCGGTCCGGTGGATGCCTTGCTCGCGCAGCTGGCGTCGGGCGCGCTCCCGGCGCACGTCCGCCTCGGCGCCGCGCGCGGCGGGCTGCCCCTGGCCCCCGCCGATCTGCTGCGGGTCCAGTCGCACCTCGCCCTCTCCGACCCTGAGGCGTCCGTTCGCGAGGCGGCGACGGAGGCGCTCCTCGCCTGCGACGCGGGGGAGCTCGCCGAGATTGCCTCGGGGGAGGGGATCTCTCTCGAGGCTGCGGCGTTCTTCGCGCAGACCCCCGGAATCGACTCGCGGATCCTCGAGGCGCTGTGCCGCAACCCGGCGTGCCCCGACAATCCGATCGCGCACCTCGCCCTCGGCGCCAAGACGCGGATCATCGAAGCGCTGCTGCTCAACCAGGTGCGGCTGATCCGCTCCCCGGCCGTGCTCGAGGCGCTGGAGTCGAACCCGGGGCTCACCGCCGGCCAGCGGGGCCGCCTCGCCGAGATCCGGAAGCATTTTCTCGCGGTGCCGGACGACGAGCCGCTCCCGCCGGCCTTGCAGGCGGAGATGGAGGCGGCGATGCGCGAGGCGGAGGAGGAGGAGACCACGCGCGCGTCCGCCCCCCCGGGCGCCGCCGCCTCGGAGGAAACCGATGGGCCGGTCCCGGCAGTCGAAGGGGCCGCGGCAATCGACGAGGGGCTCAGCACCTATCAGCGCATCATCCGGATGAGCCCGAACGACAAGGTGAAACTCGCCTACCGCGGCAGCGCGGAGGAGCGGGCCCTGCTGATCCGCGATGCCAACCGGGTGGTCGCGCGATCGGTGTTGCGCAGCGGTCGCTGCAGCGAGAAGGAGGTCGAGGGGTTCGCGAACCAGCGGTCGCTGGGCGAAGAGGTGTTGCGCACCATCGCGGCGAGCCGGGAGTGGACCAAGAACTACGCCGTGGTGCTGGGGCTGGTGCGCAACCCGAAGACGCCGCCCGGCATGTCGCTCGGGTTCCTGCAGCGCCTCGTCAACCGCGACCTCAACATCCTGGGCGGCGATCGCAATGTCACCGAAGTGGTGCGGCAGACCGCTCGCCGCGCTTTCGTCGCGCGCACCGCCGGGCGCGGTGGGGGGAAGTGAAGCCGTGCAACTGCGCAAGGAAATCTACAACCTGCTCGGGAGCTACCACCTCAAGTCGGGGGTGTACCATTTCCAGCGCAACGAGTTCGCGCAGGCCATCCGGTTCCTCCGCAAGGCGGCCGACAACGTTCCGGAAGGAGAGGAGGGAGAGGGGCCGACTATCCGTTTCTACCTCACCCAGACCTACCTCTCCTGGGCGGAGGCGAGCGAGGCCGACGGCGAAGTCGAGGAAGCGCAGGAAGCGTGCCGCAAGGCGATCGAGCTGCAGCCCGACTTCCCCGACCTGCACTACCGGCTCGGCCGGCTCCTGGATCTCACCGGGAAACCCGAGGAAGCGGCGCGCAGCTACCGGCGCGCGACCGAGCTGCACCCGAACTACGTCGAGGCCCACCGTTCGCTCGGGTTCGCCTGCCTGCGCGCCGGCGCCGCCGAGGACGCGGCGGAGGCGTTTGCCAGCGTCTTCTCGTTGTCGGTCGACGCGATCGAGAACCCCTACCGCAGCGGTTTGCGGGCGCTCGACTCGGGGGATCTCGCGGCGTCGGAGCAGGCGATGCGGGCGGCCTTCCTCCGCCGCCCGGATCTTTTCGACTATCATTACCGTCGCGGACTGCGCCTGCTGAAAGCGGGCAGCTTTGCCGAGGCAGTCGAGCATCTCGAGTCCGCCTGCGATCTCGGGCCGCGCTTCGCGGACCTGGTGAACTACCTCGGCGTCGCGTACGCCGAGCTGGGGCGAACCGAGGAGGCGATCGCCGCGTTCCGCCGGGCGCTCGAGAAGAACCCCAGCTACCTCGTGCCGCGCTTGAACCTGGGGTTCACCCTGGCCCAGTCCGGGCAACCGCGTGAAGCGGAGGAGGAGCTTGCCCGGGCGCTCGACATCCAGCCGAACTGTCCGCCGGCCCGCGCCAAGCTGGAGGAGATCCGCGGCGCGAGAAAGGGCCCTTGAAGATGCGCATCGAGTCGATCGGACTTTCCGACGTCGGCCGGAAGCGCGACCACAACGAGGACGCCTTCGTGGTCGACGAGGGGGAGCGGCTGTTCGCGGTCGCCGACGGCATGGGCGGCCACGCGGCCGGGGAGGTCGCCTCGCAGATTGCCATCAAGACGGTCTACGATTTCATCCACTCGACCCGCCAGGATGCCGAGGCCACCTGGCCGTACGACTACGATCCGACCCTCTCCGCCAACGCCAATCGCCTGCGCACCGCCATCCGGCTCGCGAACGAGCGTATCTGCGAGACGATCCGTCAGAAGGAAGACCTCAAGGACATGGGGACCACCATCGTCACCCTGCTGATCGGCGGGGATGGCACCGCGACCGTGGGTCACGTGGGAGACAGCCGGGCCTACCTGGTCCGGTCCGGGACCCTCGCGCAGATCACCAGCGATCACTCCTGGGTGAACGAACAGGTGAAGCTCGGGTTCCTGAACCGAGCGGATGCCATGCGCCACCCCTTCCGGAACGTGGTCACGAGGGCGCTGGGGAGCCGCGGCGAGGTGGCCGTCGACCTGCGTGAGGAGACGCTGCGGGCGGGGGATCGCCTGCTCCTCTGCTCCGACGGCCTGAACTCGATGGTGGACGACGACGGGATCCTGGGAGCGCTCGCCGGGGGGGGAGACGACCTCCTGGGGCAATGCCGCGGCCTCATCTCCGCCGCCAACGCGCGGGGGGGGGACGACAACATCACCACGATCCTGGTGCGGGCCGGAGATTAGCCTGGGAAAGCCGGCGCCGGGGAACCTTTCCCCTCCAACGGGGTCGGATTCTCTTGCATGGCCAGCCTCGTGCTCACCCCGCGATTCCCCGTCGGACGTGTTTCCAGCCCGCAGGAGATCGGCTTGAAGGACGGCGACGTCCCCGCCACCCCCCTGGCCCCCGGGAACGATCCGGCGGATCGCGAGCTGCTGGAGCGACACCGGCGGGGGGATGCCTCGGCCTTCGGGGCCATCGCCGAACGCTACTCCGCCCCGCTCTACAACCTGGCGTTCCGGCTGCTCGGGAATCGCGAGGATGCACTGGACCTGCACCAGGAGGTGCTGTTGAAGGCGTACCGCTCGCTGCACCGCTTTCGCGGGGACGCAGCGCTGCGCACCTGGTTCTACCGGATCGCCGTGAACACCGCCAAGAACCGGGCCCGTTTCTGGAGCCGCGGCAAGCGCGGGCCGACGCTCTCCCTCGACGCGACGGCCGAGCCGGGTCGTGCCATGATCGACCGCATCTCCGATCCGCGTCCCAGCCCGGAGGGAGCGGCGTACGGCCAGGAGATCCAGGTGCGCGTGCAACGCGGGCTCGACCGGCTGCCTTTGAACCAGCGGATGGTGGTGGTGCTGCGAGACGTCGAAGGGCTCGACTATCGGGAGGTCGCCGACGCGCTCGGCATCTCCCTTGGAACCGTGAAGTCGCGACTGGCGCGAGGGCGTAACTCGTTGCGGCGCGATCTGGCCGACCTGCTGGAGCGAGATCATCATGACGTGTCCTGAGTTCATCGACCTTCTCTCCTCACGGATCGACGGGGACCTCACTCCCCCGCAGCGCGTCCGCCTCGAGGCGCACCTGCAGGCGTGCGCCGACTGCCGCCGCGGCGCCGAGCAGATGGAACGAGCCGTCGCCTGGGTCCGTGGGCTCGAGCGCCTGCCCGCGCCGCCGCCTCCGCTGCGGCTCGCCGGCCTGGCGCAGACGCGCCGGTCCGCGTGGGGCGCGCTGCGCCCGCTCGCGCTCGCCGCTTCGGCGGTGCTGGCCGCGCTCCTCGCCTGGGAGGGGTTCGAGGCCCTGGTCACCCCCGGGCCGGCCACCTCGCCCGCGCTCACGACCTCCACCGACGAGATGGCTGGAGCGAGAGACTCCTCCAACGCGAATCCGACCCTCGCGGCCCCGTCGCCGACCTCCGCCGGCCCGCGAGTGCTCCCCGCCCCGGCGGCCGTGCCCGAGCCGGCGGGCGAGCTCGACCCACGGCTCGCCGCCACGCTCCCGGCGGAGCCGCCCGCATCGACGCCCGCTCCCGGGCCGCTCCGGCCCAGCGAACCGGCCAGCCAGGAACCGGTCTACGCCCGCCTCCACGGCCGGCAACCCTCGGCCGAGCAGGAGGATCAGGGAGCGGAGCCGGATGACGCGGGGTCGGTTGACTCCGCTCCCGCGCCGGGAGGGGGGGTGCGGTCGGCCCCGGGAGAGCCGGTGGGTCCCGCTACGACGGTCTGGATCGTGCAGCCCGACGCTGGCGCGCCCACCCCCTCAGGCGCCACGCCGCCAGCGGGAACCACGGGCCGGCCCGCGGCCCCCTCCCATACTGGCCGCGCCGAGGCTCCCAGCGCCACCGAGTCGCGCCCGGCCGCAACCGAGGTCGCGATCTCCATTCCTGTCGTCGCCTGGGTGGATGCGGACGCGGTTCGCTTCGGAGATCCCGGCGAGGAGCCGCCCGGCGAGCTGGACCGCGCGGGGGACACCGACGCGGGCACCGAGCGGGCGCCCGGAGCCGATCTCGTCCGCCGCGGCGCGGAAACCCCTCGCCCCGACGCCGATCCGCGCACGGGGGTGACCCCCCCGGTCCCCCTCGAGCGGCCGAGGATGGCACTCCCCTCGGCGCCCGATCCCGACGCCTGGCGCCTGCTTCCGCCGCTCTCGTTGCAGATCACGATCGCGGCCGATGGGCGGGTGGTCCGCGTCTCCCCGCTCCCCTGGCCCGGGCCGCGGGAGGTCGCGGAGGCGCTGGCGGGAGCGGTGCGCGACTGGGCCTTCCTCCCGGCGGAGCTCGCCGGAGAAGCGATCGCCACCCGCCTGGAACTGACCATCGAGTTCGACGCGCGCTGATCCCACCCGCAGCCGCAGTCGCCCGCGAGTCGCGGTGACGGACCTTTGACAGTCCGCTCCTGCTCCGCTATAAGTTCCGGCGTTCCCACCCTGCGGGTCGTCCCCACCCCAGAATCCGAGTGGCTTCCGGACGCGGGAGGCGCGCCGCGGACCGCAGCGCCGGCAGGTCGCGGCGCCAGAGGGGTCATGCTCGAGGAGATCCTCGCGACGGTGCGCGGCCGCACGGCCGCCATGCTACGCGACCGCTACGGGCTCGACGACGTCGCGGTGACCGTCGAGTTCCCCCCCGACCCCGCCCTCGGCGACGTGGCGCTGCCGCTGGCGCTGTCACTTGCCCGCTCGCTGCGGCGTCCCCCCCGCGAGATTGCGCAGGAGCTCGGTACCGCGCTCGCCGACCTGCACGGCGTGCGCCGGGTCGAGGTGGCGGGACCGGGGTACCTGAACCTGCACCTCGACCGCGGCGACTTCCTCAGGCGCGCGCTGCTCCACGCGGCCCCGGTGCCGGCGGCCACGGACGCCGACAAGACGATCGTCGAGCACACCAACATCAACCCCAACAAGGCGGCTCACATCGGCCACCTGCGCAACGCCATCCTCGGCGACGCGCTGGCGCGCTGCCTGCGTTTCCTCGGGACCCGCGTGGAGGTCCAGAACTACATCGACGACACCGGCGTGCAGGTGGCCGATCTGGTCGTCGGGTTCCAGCAGCTGCGCCAGCTGACGCTCGACGACGTGCGCGGGCTGCGCGAGCGCTTCGACTACTACTGCTGGGACCTCTACGCGGAGGTCACAGCGTTCTACGCCGCAGACGCCGAGCGCCTGCGCTTGCGGGCGGAGGCGCTCGAGCAGATGGAACGCGGCGGCAACCGCACGGCCGAGATGTCCGCCCATGTCGCCGAGCGGATCGTGCGCGCCCACCTGCGCACCATGGGCCGGCTCGGAATCCGCTACGACCTGCTGCCGCGCGAGAGCGACATCCTGGCGCATCGCTTCTGGGACGTCGCCTTCGCCAAGTTGAAGGAGACCGGGGCGATCCGCTACGTCACCGAGGGGGACAAGTCGGGGTGCTGGACGATGCTCCTGCCCGGCGAGGGGGGCAGCCAGGACGAGGAGAAGATCATCGTCCGCTCGAACGGCACGGTCACCTACGTCGGCAAGGACATCGCCTACCAGCTCTGGAAGTTCGGTCTGCTCGGCGCCGACTTCGACTACCGGCCCGCCCATCGCTACGAGGACGGCAGCCTTCTGCACGTGACCGCCAAGGGGCAGGGGGAGACGAAGCACCCGGCCTTCGGCGGCGCGAACGAGGTGATCAACGTCATCGACGTGCGCCAGGCCTACCTGCAGCGCGTCGTGACGGAGGCGCTGCGGCGACTGGGGTTCGCGGCGCAGGCCGACCGCTCGGTGCACTTCGCCTACGAGATGGTGGCGCTCACCCCCGCCTGCGCGCGCGAGCTCGGGTTCGTCCTGTCGGAGGAGGATGCGCGCCGTCCGTACCTGGAGATGTCGGGCCGGCGCGGCCACGGCGTGAAGGCGGACGACCTGATCGATCGGCTGATCGAGAAAGCGGCCGCGGAGGTCCGCCGCCGGGCGATCGCCGCCGAGGAGGAGATCGACCCGATTGCCGCCGCCATCGCCATTGGGGCGCTCAAGTACTTCATGCTCAAGTTCGGACGCAACAAGGTCGTGGCGTTCGACTTCGACGAGGTGCTGGCGTTCGAGGGTGAGACCGGGCCGTACGTGCAGTACAGCGTGGTGCGCGCCAACAACATCTTCGCGAAGCTGCGCGACCGCGTCGGTTACCGGCTTGCCGATCTCCCCGACTCCCTCGGCCGCGCCGATTACGCGTACCTCGACACGGAGGAAGGCGCGGAGCACTGGCAGCTCGTCGCGGAGGCCGCGCGGCTGGTCCCGATCGTTGAGCAGGCGCGCGGCAGCCTGGAGCTCTCGTTGCTCGCGAAGCACCATTTCAACCTGGCGCAGCGGTTCAACGCCTGGTACCACAAGTACCGCGTGCTGGACGAGGAGCGCGAGGGGGTTCGCCACCTGCGCATCCTCATCACCCACTTCTATCGGCGCCAGATGATCCGCGGGCTCGATCTGATGGGGATCCAGGTCCCCGCCAAGATGTGATCCGGGCCGTGCGCCGCCTGCTCCTCCGTATCGTGCTGCTGGCGGCTGCCGCCCTGCCCGCCCGCGCCGCCGAGATCCTGCCCTTCGCGGATCTCGAGGTCGGCATGACCGGGACCGGACGCACGGTCTGGTCCGGCGCCCAGGTCGAGGAGTTCAAGATCGAGATCGTCGCGCTGCTCCCGAACGTGCTGCCCCAGCGGAACCTCATCCTGGTGCGCTGCAGCGGTGGCCCGCTGGCGACGGCGGGGGTCTCGCAGGGGATGAGCGGCAGCCCGATCTACGTGCGCGGCCGCCTGATCGGCGCGCTCGCGTACTCGTGGGGGTTCAGCAAGGAGCCGATCGCCGGGGTGACACCGATCGCGGAGATGCTGGCGATCCCGGGCCCATCCGTGCAGCCGTCCGCGCGCGCGACGCTCGCGCCCAGCCTCGAGCCGGCGTTCTCCGCCGCGACCCTGGGTCCCTTCTTCGCCGACCTCCTGCGCCGCTCCACCTCGACCGCCGCCCCGGGGCTGGCGCGCCCGCTCGGGTTGCCGCTGCATGCCGTGGGATTCGAGCCGGAGGTGCTCACCCAGCTTGGCTCGCTGTTCGGCGCGACGGCGCAGGCGGGCGGCTCGCCGGCCCCCACCGCGGGCCCACCGCCGCCCGCGCTGATCCCGGGAAGCGCCGTCGGGGTGCAGCTGGCGCGCGGCGACCTCGATCTCACGGCGATCGGGACCGTCACCTCGGTCGAGGGGGACCGCGTGCTCGCCTTCGGCCATCCGTTCATCAACATCGGGTCGACCGCGATGCCGATGACGGCCGCGCAGGTGCACCTGGTGTTCCCCGCGGTCGACTCCAGCTTCAAGATTGCGAGCCCCCTGGGCGAGGTTGGCGCCATCCGCCAGGACCGCAGCAGCGGCATCCTCGGCGTCGTCGGCGACCATCCGGCGCTGGTGCCGGTGCGGCTCGAGCTGCGCTCGCAGGAATCCGAGCCGCGCACCTTCCGCTACGATCTCGTCGACGATCCGCTGCTCACGCCCGTGCTGCTGAACTACACCGTGCTGAGCATCCTCTCCTCGGCGGAGAAGGACCTGGGACCGCTCACGCTGCGGCTGCGCGAGGGCTCCTCGATCCAGATCAAGGACCATGCGGCCGTCGAGCTGGACAACTTCTTCGGCGCCGACTCCGCGGCTCCCTTCGCCGCGGGGCTGTCCGCTTACCTGCTGTACGTGGTGATGAACAACGAGCATCTGAACCCGGATATCGAGGGGATCAACCTGCTCCTGGAGGCCGTGCCGGAGCGGCGCTCCGCCCGCATCGAGGAGGTCTGGGCCGACCGCGAGCGCGTGCGCGCCGGCGAGACGGTGCACCTCAGCGTGATGCTGCGCCCGTACCGCGGGGCCCCGCAGCAGAAGGTGATCGATCTGCCGATCCCGAGGGAGACGGCGCCAGGGCGGCTGATGGTGCGCGTCGGCGACGGGCTCACCTTCGCCCGGCTCGAGACCAAGGGGGAGCCGGTGAACCTGCAGCCGCGCACCTTCGACCAGCTCATCTGGCTGATCAACCAGATCCGTGCCTTCAACCGGGTGTACGCGAACGTGTCGATCCTCGACGAGGGAGTGGTGGTGGGAGGGCTGCCGCTGCCGAACCTGCCCCCCTCGATCGCCCAGGTGATGCTGATGCCGCAGGCGGGCGGGAGCTTTGCGCGCCTCCGCCAGCGCGGGTTGCTGGAGGAGTCGGTCGAGACCGACCTCGCCGTCACCGGCTATCGCAAGATCGCGCTCGAGGTGGTGCCGTGACCAGGCCTGCGGCCATCGCGCGGCTCCTTGTCGCTCTCGAGGCGTTCGGGGCGCTCGCCACGCCGGCCGCGGCCGTCGAGACCCGTTTCTGGGAAGTCGCAGGAGGCGCGGAGTTCCTGTCGGGTGAGCTCACGGGGGTCGCGCTCACCGCCGCGGGGGAGATCGTTCTCGCCCCCGATCTCGACTCGGTGTCTTTGACCGTCGGGGCCTCCCCACCCCCCCCGTTCATCTGGCGCGCCGTGCAGGACCGGAAGGGAAACCTCTTTCTCGGCAGCGGCGTCCGCGGGGCCGTGTACCGGGTCACCCCGATGGGAGAGGTCTCCCTGTTCTTCACGGTCCCCGAGCTCGAGGTGCACGCGCTCGCCATCGACTCCAAGGACCGCTTGCTGGTCGGCTCCTCCCCCTCGGGACGCGTCTATCGCGTCACTCCGGAGGGGAAGGGAGAGACGTTCTTCGAGCCGCAGGAACGGTACATCTGGGATCTGGTCATGGGGCGAAACGACACGCTCTACGTCGCCACCGGCGAGCACGGGATGCTCTTCAAGGTCACCGCCGACGGCGAGGGGAAGGTCTGGTTCGACGCGGACGAACCGCACCTCGCCTCGCTCGCCATCGACGTGGATGACGGCGTGCTGGTCGGCAGCAGCGGCACGGCGATTGTCTATCGGATCGCCCCGGACGGCACCCCCACGACCCGGTTCGACGCCGACGGCGAGGAGGTCGCCGGACTCGCGGTGCTGCCGTCGGGGCTGGTCTTCGCCGCGGTGAACACCCTCGTCCCCCCCGAGAAGAAGGCGAAGGAAGAGCGGGAGCGCAACGATCCGGAGGAGAAGCTCGCCGGCGAGATCCCTTCCGGCCCTCCCGGTCTGGGGGGAGTCGAGGATCTCACCGGCCGCGGTGACGACCTGCCGGTAGGTCGCCCGCAGCAGGAGGCCCTGAAGCTGCGCTCGGCGCTCTACCGGATTCCCGCCGTCGGCGACACGACGAAGATCTGGGCCTCTCCCGACGAAGGGGTGCACTGCCTGCTGGCGACCAGGGACGAGCAGGTGATCTTCGGGACCGGCGTCCCGGCGAGACTCCGTCGGATCGACCCGGGAGAGGAGAGCGCCCGGCTGCTGGCGCGCTTTCCCGAGTCGCAGCTGACCGCGCTGCAGGCCACCGGACGCGGGGGTGTGGTGGCTCTCACGTCGAACCAGGGGCGCCTCTACCGCGCCTCGTCCGAGTTCGGGGAATCGGGAGACTACCTCTCCGAGGTCCGGGATGCCGGCGGGAACGCGCGGTGGGGAAAGGTGGCCTGGAGCGCGGCGGCGGAGGCCGGCGCACGCGTCGAGATCGCGACGCGCAGCGGCAACTCCGCGCACCCGGACGCCACCTGGAGCGACTGGTCTCCCGCCGCGACCGCTTCGGCGGGGACGCCGATTGGCAGCCCACCGGGGCGCTTCCTCCAGTTCCGCGCCCGGCTGAGCCGCCTCGGCGATGCTCCGACCCCGAGCTTGCGCAAGGTCAGCATCTCGTACCGGGAGGCGAACCTCTCCCCCCAGGTCGGGGAAGTGCGGGTCTCGACACCGGCGCCGGCCAAGGCGGGCGACGAGAAGCCGGCGCCGGGAGAAGGGACCCCCGCGGCGCTCAAGATCTCCTGGAGCGCGACCGACCCCAACGGGGACCCGCTCACCTACGAGGTCTCGGTGCGGCGCGAGCCGACCGGCAGCGCCGATGCGGGCGCCTGGCAGCGGCTGGCGCGCGGTCTGCGCGAGAGCCCCACCTCCTGGGACACGACAGCGGTCCCCGCGGGGCGATACCGCGTGCGCGTCCGCGCCTCCGATGTCACCGACAACGACGAGGCGAGCGCTCTCGAGCGCGAGGCCTTGAGCGACCCGGTCGTGATCGATCGCGAGCCGCCGCGTATCGAGATCGTGTCGACCTCGGGGGCAGCAGGCGTGCTGCGCGCCACGGTGCGGGCCACCGACGCGGTCAGCGCGGTGGTCCGCTGCGATTTGACGCTCGACGACCGCCCCGGCATGCGGATCAACCCCGCCGACGGGCTCGACGACGAGGGCGAGGAACGGTACGAGATCACCCTGCCCGGCCTGGCCCCGGGCAGCCATCAGGTCCGGATCAGCATCCGCGACCGGGAGGGGAACCGCGCCTCGCAGTCGGTCTCGGTGGAGGTGCAGCGCTGAAGCGCCTGGCGCTGCTCGCTCTCCTGCTGCTGCCCGCCTGCGGGCCGCAGGAAGGGGTGCCGCCATCGCCGGTCGCCGGCCCCGTGGACGGGGGAACGGTGTTCGCCCCGCTCACCACCGACCCGACCACGCTCAACTGGGTCCGCGCCTCGGACACACCCGCCGCACAGATTGGCCGCCTGGTCGGCGACTCGCTGGTCGATCATGGCCCGGACCTGCGCTATCTGCCGCGCCTCGCGGAGCGCTGGGAGATCTCGGCCGATCAGCGGGTGATCACCTTCCACCTGCGCCCGGGTGTCACCTGGCATGACGGCACCCCGTTCACCGCCAGCGATGTCGTGTTCAGCTACCGCTGGGCGACCGACCCCGGCAATGGCGCGGCGCGCTTCGCGGCGTACTTCTCCGAGGTCGAGGCGGTCGAGGCCCTGACGCCGCTCAGCGTTCGCGTGCGCTACCGCACCCCGTTCGCGCCGGCGCTGCAGGGGTGGGAGGCGCTGCTGCTCCTCCCGGCGCATCGCTACCGGGAGGCGGCGCCTGGGACCGACCCTCAGGAGCGCTCCCCGATCGGCACCGGGCCGTTCCGCCTCGAGCGCTGGAGGCAGGGGGAGGAGATCGTGCTGACCGCGAACCCGCGCTACTGGCGCGGCCGGCCGCATCTCGACTCCGTGGTGTTGCGGATCGTCCCCGACAATCGTACCGCCGCCGGCGCACTCGCGGCGGGTGAGCTTACGCTGGCGACCCTGCCGCAGAGCGATCCGCCGCCGGCGGCCGCCGCCTCCCCCGACGGCCGGATCCGCTACAAGCGGTTCGCGACCCTGGCGATCTGGTTCATCGCCTGGAACGGGGACGGCTCGAACCCGTTCTTCGCGGACCGGCGCGTGCGACGCGCCATGACCCTTGCCCTCGACCGCGAGGGGTTCCGGCGCTCGGTGCTGCACGGGCTCGGACAGCCGGCCACCTCGACTTTCGTCCCGGGCACCTGGGCGTACGATCCGAGCTTGGTGCCGCTCCCTTACGATCCGGCCGGGTCGGCGCGCCTGCTCGACGAGGCGGGGTGGACCGACTCCGAAGGGGATGGCGTGCGGGACCGCGCCGGGCGGCGCTTCGAGTTCACGCTGACCGCATTTCAGGGGAACCCGATCGCCGGCCAGATCGCGCAGGTGCTCCAGGAGGCGCTGGCGCACGAGGGGGTGCGAATGCGAATCGAGACGCTCGACTGGCCGGCGTTCGTCAGCAAGCTCCGCTCGCGCCGCTACCAGGCGCAGATCTCCACCTGGCTGCTCGACGTCGATCCCGACCCGTACGACAACTGGCATTCCTCGCAGATCGCCACCGGGAACAACGTGACCGCCTACGCCGATGCGGAGGTCGACCGCTACTGCGAGGCGGGGCGGGCCACCTTCGATCTCGCGGCGCGAGCGGCGGCGTACCGCGAGGTGCAGGCGCGGCTGCACCGCGATCAACCCATGACGTTCCTCTTCCACCCGGAGTGGGTGGTGGGCGTGGACGCGCGGCTGCGCGGATTCCGTGTCCCTCTCAGCGGACCGTGGCGCTGGTTCCCGGGGCCGCTCACCTGGTGGCTCACGACCGCGCGCGATCCGCTCCCCCTGGACGCGCAGGGCTGAGCGGAATGAACTCCCGCGCCCCACACTCGCCGGCGCGGCGCCGTGCCGCGTGGGGCGCGGTCCAGGTCGGGCGCGCGGCAGCGGTCGCCGTCGGGGTCGCGCTTGCCGCGCTGCTCCTGGTGCGCCTCCTCCCCGGAGACGCCGTCGACTCCCGTCCCGGAGGAAACGAGGGGACGCCCATACCGCCGCGCGCCGCCGCCGAAGCGCGCGCCGCGCTTGGCCTCGACCGTCCGTTCCCGGCGCAGGCGATCGCGTGGGCAGGCAAGGCGGCGCGCGGCGATCTCGGCTACAGCCTCGCCGATGGCCGGCCGGTGACCCGGCGGATCGCGGAACGGATTCCCGCCACGCTCCTGCTGCAAGGGGCCGCGCTCTCCCTGGCGCTCGGCCTCGCCGTGCCGCTCGGCACTCTGCTCGCGTGGCGCGCCGGCTCGCGGGTCGATCGGGCGGCGCGGGTCGTGCTCCTCGCGTGTTTCGCCCTCCCCGGCTTCTGGGTTGCGGTGCTCCTCCAGGGATGGTTCGCAGTGCGCTGGGGGTGGCTGCCGATGCAGGGGATGTCCACCGCTGCCGGTGCCGGGCCGGCCGGCGGTGGAGTGGGGTTGGACGTGGCGCGCCATCTCCTGCTGCCGGCGGTCTGCCTGGCGCTGCCGCAGATCGCCTACGTGGCACGGTTCGCCCGCGCCGCCGTGCTCGAGGTGCTGGGGGACGAGACGGTGCGCACGGCGCGCGCCAAGGGGCTCTCCAACGGCGCGGTGCTGCGGCGGCACGCGCTGAGCCAGGCGCTCGCCCCACTGTTGACTCTCACCGGCATGGCGCTGCCGGCGCTGGTCGGGGGGAGCATTCTCATCGAGTCGATCTTCTCCTGGCCAGGGCTGGGGCGCCTGTTCCACGACGCGGTGCAGCAGCGCGACTATCCCGTGATCCAGGCGCTCATGCTCCTCGCGGGAGGAGCCACGGTCGCCGGGAACCTGCTCGCCAACCGGCTGTCGACGGCGCTCGACCCGCGGACCGCGGACCCGCCGCGATGATCGCGGCGAGGTGGCGCACCCTCCGCGGCGGCCTTGCGTTGCTCGCCGCGCTCTGGAGCCTGGCGCTGCTGGCGCCGCTTCTGCCGCACGCACCGGCGGCGGTCGACCTGGCGACCGGCCTGGCGGCGCCGTCGCCCCGGCACTGGCTTGGCACCGACCCGCTCGGCCGCGATCTCCTGGCGCGCGTCGCGCACGGGGCGCGCGCCTCGCTCGTCGTCGGCCTGCTCGCGACGCTTCTGGCGCTCGCGCTCGGCGTGCCTCTGGGCGCATGGGCGGGATATCGCGGCGGCTCCGCCGATGCCGTGGTCTCCTTCCTGGCCGATGTGACGCTCGCCTTCCCGGCGCTGCTCCTGGCGCTCGCGGTGGTCGCGGTCAGCGGGGCGCGCGGGATCCTGCCGCTCGCGGCGGTGCTCGCCTTGAGCCGCTGGGCGCGGATCGCGCGGCTGACGCGAGGGGAGTTCCGGCGGTTGCGGGGCCGGGAGGCGGCCGCTGCGGCGCGCGCCGCGGGGGCCAGGGACTTGCGCATCGTCTCGCGCCATCTCCTGCCCGAGGCGCTCGCGCCGATCCTGGTCGGCGCCGCGTTCGCCGCCGCCGCCGCCGTGCTGGTCGAGGCCTCGCTCGGGTTTCTGGGACTCGGCGTGGCTCCGCCGCAAACGTCATGGGGGTCGCTGCTCGCCGAGGCGCGGCTCGCGGGGCCCCAGGCCTGGTGGCTGGCGCTCTTCCCGGGGCTCGCCATCTTCGCGGCGCTGCTCGCCTACACCTTGATCGCGGAGGGGATCCTCGAGCGGCTCGACCCCCGCCGTCAGTCGGCCGGGGTCTCGGCCTGAGCCCGCTCGGGGTCCGCGTTGCCCATCCCGCAGGCGGCGCCTATACTCCCCGCAAGCAGATGGACGACCACTCCCCGCCACCCTCCGAACCAACCGCGGCGAGCCGCGACTACGAGTCGCGCCTCGCGCTCGTGCGTGAGATCCGCCGCCTCGTGCGCGACGTGGCGCTCGCGCTCGTGGTCTGCAGCCTGGCGATCGTGTTCCTGTTCCAGCCGTTCAAGGTCGAGGGAACGAGCATGCAGCCACGCCTCGGCGAGCACGAGCGGATCCTGGTCAACAAGCTGATCTACCACCTGCGTCCGGTCAGTCGTGGCGAGGTGGTGGTGTTCTGGTTCCCGGGGGATGCGGAGCGCTCGTTCATCAAGCGCGTGATTGGTGTGCCGGGCGATCGCGTCGAGATCCGCGCCGGTCAGGTCTACGTGAACCGGGAGCCCCTGGCGGAGCCGTACCTGAGCGAACCGTTTCGCGAGGTGGAGGACTTCGGCCCGCAGGTCGTGCCGCCCGACGCGTACTTCGTCCTCGGCGACCATCGCAACGTCTCGAACGACTCCCGCTCGTGGGGCCCGGTGCCGCGCAGCCTGATCTACGGGAAGGCGTTTGTGCGCTACTGGCCGCTCACCCGGGCGGGCTGGATCGAGTGAGCGCCTCGGCCGCGAGGCGCGCCGCCACGCTCCCCGGCTCGACCCGCACCGCCGTCGCGTAGGCCGCTCGCGCCTCCTCCAGGCGCCCCGCCGCCTCGAGCCCCTGACCCCAGGCGAGCTGCGCCGCGGCACGTCCCGGGGCGAGCTGCGCGCCGCGCGCGAGCGCCGGCAGCGCCGCGTCGATCCGACCCTGCCTGGCGAGCGCCACCCCCAGGTTCGTCCAGGCGCCCGCATGAGAACCATCTCGCCGCAACACCTCCTGGTAGTGCGCCTCCGCCTCCGCGTTCCGCCCTGCCTCGAGACGCAGATTGGCGAGATTGAAACGCGCCTCCGGCCGCTCGGGTGCGAGGTCGAGCGCGGTGACGAACGCGGCCTCCGCCCCCGCGCGGTCCCCCGTCGCGAGCCGCGCATTACCCAGGCGGAGCCAGGTCATGGCATCGCGCGGGGCGGCCGCCACGGTCGTCTCAAGGAGGGCCACGGCCTCCCCGTGCCTCCCGAGCGCCATCAACGCCAGGGCCCGATTGAATCGCACCTCGGGATCGACCGGTCCTCCGGCCGTCTCCCTGGAGGCCGCCTCGGCCTCCGCGGCCCTTCCGGCGGCCAGCAGCGCGGCGCCGAGGCTGCGGCGGGCCTCGGGAAACTCCGGCTGCATCTCCAGTGCTTCCCGGAACTCCGCGACGGCTCCGCCGAGGTCGCCATCCCGCACCAGGCCGCGCCCGATCAGGTAGTGGCCATGGGGCAGATTCTCCCGATACCCGGCTTGCGGCGCCGCCACGGCGACCCCCACGAGGATCAGCACGGCGAGCGGAGTCCAGAGGCGGCGATCCCTGCCGCGCGCGCGCAGCACCTCCACGCCGCCTCCGGCGACCACTATCAGCACCGCGGCCATCGGCAGCCGATGCCGCCCGGAGACGAAGAAGATCGCGACCGCCGCGCCGTAGGCCGCCGCGAACCCCGCGAGCAGCGCGGTCTGGCGGCGCTCCGTGCCCCACACGATGCCGACCAGCGCCAGCGGCAGGACCCACCCGAACCCGGGCCACGGCCAGGCAAGGAACGACCCGTAGCGGGTGATGAGCGTCCGGATTGGTTTGTCGTTCGCGATCTCCGGGGCCCAGAGGAGATAGGCGCTCTTGCGCGCCAGCAACGCCAGCGCCGCGGCCGGCTGCTCGCGCCAGAATCGTCCCCCCTGGGCGAACCAGTGGCGCGACACCTCCGACGGCCGGAGCGGGTGCCCCTCAGCGGCCTCGGCGGCCCGCCTGGCGCCATCGATCATCCCCTCCCACTCGGCCGTGGCGCCGGGAAAACGCGCCGACCGTCCATCCGATCCCGGGTGGTTGCCTATGTAGAAGTTCATTCCTCCCTGCGAGGCGATCAGGACGGTGTCGCGGCCCACCACCCGGTTCAGCAGGGCGATCGGCGCGATCGGCAGCGCCATCCCGATCGCGAAGCAGAGCGCGAGCAGCGTACGTGCCCCGCCGGCGGAGGCGGGCGCGGCGCCGCGAGTCGGCCGCCACAGGAGCCAGAGCAACACCACGGGTGCCGCGACGAGTACCGTCGGGCGGGTGATCGCCGAGAGTCCCAGCGCCCCTCCCGCCAGCAGCGCGAACCACCCCTCGTGGCGTCGGCGGGAGGTCTCCTGGAGTGCGGCAAGCGCCGCGAAGTTGAGCAGCATGGCGACGGGGGGGTCCTGCAGCTCGGCGTCGGCGTAGATCCACGGCCAGTAGGTGGCGGCGAGCAAGGCGGCGGCCCATCCGGCCACTCCCCCGAAGGCGCGCCCGGCGATGCGAAACGCGAGCAGGCAGGAGAACGCGGCGAGCACTGCCTGGGCCTGACGAGCCCGATCCGGGAGATGGCCGGCAACGCGGTAGACGACGCCGAGCAGCCAGGGATAGAGCGGAGCGCGAAAGAACGGCGGCGGCTCCCCCGCTTCGCCGGCCGCGAGGCGGGCCGCCCAGGAGTCATTGAACGCCTCGTCGAGAATGAGGTGGCGCGAGAGCGGGGAGGCGCTCATCTGCGCCTGGTGGACCAGCCGCAACGCCACGGCCAGGAGAGCGATCGCGGCGAGCAGCACGACCCCGGCGGCGCGCGAGCGCGGCCGGGCGATGGACACGGTCACCGATCCACGAGGTCGCGCGCGTCAGGAAGCCACGCGGGGCGCCGGGTTGAACACGCCGCTCCGGTACCCCTCGAGGTCGACGGTGACGAAACGGAAGCCCGCCGCGCGGACGCGCGTGACGACCTGGGCGCGCAGCGCGGGATCGTCGAGAAGCCGCCGCGTCGCCTCCGGGTCGAGCTCGACCCGGGCGATGTCTCCATGATGGCGGACGCGGAACAGGCGGAAGCCGAGATCCTCGAGCCCCTCCTCGGCGCGTTCAATCTGGCCGAGCACCTCGGGGGTCACCCGGCTCCCGAAGGGGACGCGAGAGGACAGGCACGCCTTTGCCGGGTCATCCCAGTTCGGGAGACCGAGCGCCCGGCTGAGCTCCCGGATCTCCGACTTCCCGATTCCGGCCTCGAGCAACGGCGCCCGGGCGCTGGCTTCCTGTGCGGCGTCCATCCCGGGGCGAAAATCGCCGAGGTCGTCTCGATGCGCCCCGAACGCGATCCAGCGGAGATCCAGACGGCCCGCCTCACGCTGGAGCACCTGGAACAGCTCGCGCTTGCAAAAGTAGCAGCGCCGCACCCCGTTCGCGGCATAACCGGGGTCGGCGAGCTCGTCCGTCTCGACCAGGGAGTGACGCGCTCCGAGCGACCTCGCCAGATCCTGCGCGCGCGCCAGGTCGCGGCGAGGGAGCGAGGCGGAAACCGCGGTGACGCCGACCGCCCGATCCCCGAGCTCGGAGACGGCGACCGCCAGCAGCAGGCTGCTGTCCACGCCACCCGAGTAGCCGATCGCCACCGACCCCAGCTCTCGCACGATGCGACGGAGCGCCGCGTCGGGGCCGGTCACGTTCGGCTCAGGCGGGGCCGGCGGGACGGCGCCGGGACCGCCACAACGACACGGAGGCTGCGGCTCCGATCACCTTGATCACGTCGCCAGGCAGGAAGGGGGAGATCCCCTGCAGCCAGGTGGCACGCCAACCTCCCACGTAGGCGGCGAGCTGCGCCGCTCCAAGCAGGTGGACCACGGCCAATCCCGCCGCCATCGCGACCACGAGCCCCGCAAAGCCGCCTCTCAGGCGGGGGACCAGCCAGCCGACCAGAGCCGCAGCGGGGATGAAGGCGAGCAGGTACCCCCCGGTCGGACCGAACAGGTAGGCAGGCCCGGCGCCGAGGGCGAAGGCGGGGAGTCCGAGCGCTCCGGCCGCGAGGTAGGTCGCCATGCTGGTGGCACCCCCCCTCGCTCCGAGCAAGGCCCCTGCCATAAGCACAAACGGTACCTGGAGGGTCAGCGGGACCGGAGAGAAGGGGATTGGCATCGAGATGCGGGCGCCGAGCGCCACCAGGAGCGCAAACCCCACCCCCGCCGCCACCCTGTAGGCCGCTCCGAGCGCGGCCTCGGGGGTGACAGCTCTCGACGGCGACTGCAAGTGTATCGGCACATGTCCTCGCGCTGGGGAGACGGAAACCTGTTGAAATCAACCACTTGACACTGGATCGCGCGCTGAACGATGAGATTGTAGGGCAGGTTGCGGATGCCTGTCAATCGCGCCCGCGCGCTCGGCTCATGCCGCGCGAGCGCAAGCGATCGGGGTGGGCCACTCGCCCGGGTAGCAACCGACAATGCGATTGGAGCATTTTTTCCTTGACAGTGGACCAAATTATGGTGTATAGAAATGGATGTCACCGGATTCGCGCCTCGTTGAAGACCTCAACTGACCCCCGTGCGGGGGTCGTTGGAGGGTTCCATTCCCGGCCTGCCGATTCGCTGCAAACGTCCCATTTGGCGGGGGTTTTTCGCGGATTTCTTCTTGACAAAGGAGGGGGATGACCGTAAATACAGGGACAATGCCATTTTAGGCACGACCTTGGTTTCTAGGGAGATGTTCCTTAAACCTTCTGCTGTCTGTCACTTTCAAGGAGGAGGTCATGCATAGTTCGCTCCATCTTAGGTTCAAGGGGATTCTTCTGGCTCTTCTCGTCGTCGGGCTGGTCATCAGCCTGCCCATGGGCGTCAACGCCGCGGGGACGAAGGCCAAGAAGAGTTCCGACACTGCTTTCACAGATGAGCAACTGAACCTGGACGACGGTTCCGTCGAACTGGGCCAGCAACGGCTCAGCCGCGTCTGGAACGCCCGTCCGGAAGGCCTCTACAAGGGCGGACAGTATTCCCTGCTGGGGGCGGAAGGCAGCACGCTGCAGCGCGACGATCGTAATCTCGTCACGCTGGTCGCCGGTGATTTCGAGCTCGGCCGCGGCCAGTTGCCGCTGCCGGCCGCGCTTCGCCAGGATATCGACCTTTCCCGTCCGGGGCAGGGCGACGGACCGCATGCGTATTTCCTCGCGCTGCTGTCGCAGGGTGCCGAGGAAAACAGCCGGCTCGACTCGGACGTGCGCTCGATCGGCCGCAGCGTCGAGGTGGTCGCGCGCGTGCCGAACTCCAGCGTGGTCATCAAGGCGAGCCCGCAGGACTTCAATGCCCTCGCGCAGAGCGACCTGTTCGACACGATCGAGGCGTATCACCCGGGGCTGAAGATCGACCGGGTGCTCGGCCGCCGGCCGTTCATGAACAAGGATCGCGCGACTTCCCCCGTCTACAACCTCGACGTCATCCTGTTCCCCGGTGAGACCGAGGCCGCCATCGCCAAGGATGTAAAGCGGCTCGGCGGCACCATTCAGCACTCGATCACCGAGGGGAACCTCACGTTCGTGAAGATCGACCTGCCGAACAGCAAGGTCGCGGATCTCGCGGCCCTGACGGCGGTGGCCCGAATCTCGGAGCAGCCGGAGTACATCTCCACCAACTCCACCGGCCCCGCGCAGGTGCAGACCGGCCGCTACAACGGCGGTGTGACCCCCTACTTCGAGGTGGGTATCGATGGCGGTGGCAGCCAGGTGTGCATCAGTCCCGGCCCGGATGGCGCGCTCGCGACCGCGGTGGTTGCCGGCGATCGTCAGACCGCACAGGACTCGATCGCAGCGGGAAGCGACAACGACTGCGACACCACGGTGGCCGCCGGCGATGACCTCGTCATCAACACGACGGCGACGCTGGTCCGGCCGCAGTACATCTACATCGCGGACAACGGCGTCTCGCTCGATGCAGCCGGTCTCGCGAATTCGGCGGCAAACCCCTGCAGCGACCTGGACGGCGACTGCGACGGCGAGCTGCTCTGCGTCGCCGGTGCGGCCGCGAATGTCGGCCTGGCCTGCGTGAACGACGCCGGTTGCGGCGGCACCGCCAACGCCTGCAAAGCGTCCCGCCTGTCGGACGTGGGCGGCGCGCACCGGAAGGTGCAGTCGTACACGACGGGCCGGCTGACCGACGCAACCTCGAGCGGCGACCTCACCGGGTGTGACAGTGCCAACTCCGGTGGCGGCACGCACGGGAACACGGTCGCCAACATCGCGCTCGGCAACCCGTCACGGGGCGTCGAGGGACTCGGGATCACGCGCGATGACACCGACCAGATCGGCAACGGCGAAGAGGACGAGAAGAACCTGCCTCTCGACGGCATCGCCCGGGGCGCCCGCCTGATCTTCCAGGACATCGCGATCTCCTCGGTCGGCGCCAACACGCCGTGCAACATCGCCCCGAACACCAACGGCCCCGGAGCCACGGTTCCGGACCAGAACAACGTTTCTCCCGGCAGCATCGCGCAGCGGCTCGCCGACGGTTACGCGGGCGGCGCGACGGGGGCCAAGGTGCTCCTCCTGCCGTTCGGCGTGCCGAACCAGGACACCAACTTCGCGTTCGACGTCGACACCGGCCGCTACCAGGCGGGTGCGGTTTCGATCGACAACTTCACCTTCACGAACCGCAACGCGTCGGTGATCCTGCCGACCGGCAACGACGGCAGCGACCCGGTGACCGGGAACGACATTTACCCCGACTTCCCGGGATTCCCCCTCAGCCCCACCCGCATCCAGGTGAACAACCTGGCGACCGCGAAGAACGCCGTGACCGTCGGGGCGACCCGCGCGGACACGCTGGACTTCTTCGGAAACTTCGACGAGACGGAGAACTACTCCAACTTCACGTCGAAGGGCCCCGCGACCTTCTTGAGCCTGCGCAAGGCTCCGCTCGTCATGGGGATCGGTGGCGACCTGGGGACGGCTGCCAAGCTCCTGTTCGACCCGCTGTTCAACAACCACGTCGTCCTGCGCAGCAGCGACAACGACAACGTCGGGCCGATCGAGGGTGTGGTGGACGAAGGGAACGCCGGCACGTCGTTCGCGTCCGCGGACGTCGCGGGGGCGGCGGCGCAGGTGCGCGACTACTTCGCGCAGGGGTTCTACCCGAGTGGGACCGCGGTCAGCGCGAACCGTCGCGCCGACATGTCGGGCGCGCTGGTCCGGGCGATCCTCGCTGGCAGCGGCAACTTCCTGACGGCTTTCGTCTTCGACCGCAACAACTTCAACAACGAGCAGGGGTTCGGTCGCGTGGAGCTGTCGAACGTCCTGCCGCTCACCAGCTTTGCCGGCGGTCCGACCGCCGGCGATCCGCGGCAGGCGCTCCGGCCGAACGACGGCGGCTCGCCGGCGACGATCCCGACGCTCCCGAGCGGGATCCGGGTCGCTGACGAGTTCTTCCAGGGCGGGCTGAACCACACGGGCAGCGCCAATGGATGGCTCAAGAATGGCGGTGCCATCAACAGCTCGGTGGGCGTCATCCAGAGCTCGCTCGGCGGCACCGAGACCCTCGAGGCGACCGTCAGCGTGGTGGACCCGAACGAGCAGCTGCGGGTGATGCTGTCGTGGTATGACCCGGCGGATGCACTGGACGCCGGCGGGCTCCTGATCAACAACCTCAACCTCGAGGTTGTCGATCCGACGGGAGCCGTCACCTACCGCGGCAACAACTTCGCGTTCGAGTTCTCGGTACCGACC
>Ga0137429_1000178_pt1 | contig 34577 bp, 25 predicted proteins | sample EasRivERMZT736_2_FD_102304 | JGI IMG/M metagenome (GOLD analysis project Ga0137429, IMG submission 102304) | Soil microbial communities from meander-bound floodplain in the East River, Colorado, USA - East River MetaG ERMZT736_2 | ecosystem: Environmental > Terrestrial > Soil > Floodplain ...
GACCAAACCAAGAGCCAAGGCTGCTGCGCCTCACAGAGGCGCGCTCCGGGAGCGCGGGTCTGCGACCCGCAGCATGTCCAATAGGTTGCCAATCGGAAATGAATTCTGGCAACCGCTCTAGTCCCTTGGATCTGTCGCTATCCGGAGTTGCGTTGGTCGAGCGCGCCCAATTCCATAATGCGAGCGACCATGGCGGCGCGGGATGTGACGCCCAGCTTGGCAAAGATTCTCCGCAAGTGCGTTCCTACTGTCCAGGAGCTGATTTCCAGCACGGCGGCGATGGTCTTATTCGGGTGACCTTTGGCAATCATGCGGGCAATTTCCAATTCCCGGGGGCTGAGCGAAACAGGCGCCGCAGGTTTATGGGCCCTCAACAGCACGCAACGCACGCCATCCACTTCGGCTTCGAGGATTATTCCGTCTTGGGATTCGCGGCGGCAACGGTTGGAGGTTTGAGCGGCCCGCTGGACCTGCTTCGCATGGATGACCAACTTGCGGACGAGCGCTAGCAAAGGACGCTCTAGCGAGGTGAGAGTCACTCTGCCGGGGCGAGTGGCATGACTCAATTTGGTCCCCATATGCACCTTCCTTCCTATAGCTGAACAAAAGTCCTGCTGACAGTTATCCTCTGGCTCTCTTTGAGCACACCTCCGAGGGAGCGTTGCTGTTTTACCAAGGCTGCGGTGATGGTGCAAGCTTCTTTCGCAGCGATCAAAAAACCGCGCCAATCCTTTGGCGAATCGAGGAAATCAGCGAGGGCTGCGAAGCAGGTGAGGGGAACCCATCCACCGGCCTTTCATCAATCCGCCTGCCCTCGGGCCGCCACATCGAGGCAAAGGAGCTGACGCCCATCGCGCACGAACAGTTTTCCGTCCGCATAAGCGGGGAAACTCCACGTATTGCCACAGACTTGCAATCGGCCCCTCTCGGTGTACTTGCCTGGATCCGCGTCGAGCAGGAGAAGCGTCCCCTCCTCCGTCAACACCAGCAAGTTCTTTCCCAGGACGATTGTCGAAGAATAGTCCTTTTTGCCTGTGCCGAACCCCGGTTGCGACCATTTTAATTCGCCAGTCCGGACATCGGCGCAGATGTAATCTTTATTTGCCCCCTGGCAATAAAGGTATTGGTCCACGACCACCGGCGTAGCCAGATTGATTTTCAAATCCTTGTTCGCCCAGGCCTCCGAAGCCGTGAATCCTGCGCTGTCCCTGGCGATTTTGAAACAAATGAGACCGAACGTATGGGAATTGACCATCACCGTGTCCTTCCCGATCACGGGCGTTGCGGCGTGACGTTTGGCGTTGGTCTTGAGGGGCACGCGCCAGAGAATTTTTCCGTTCGTTAGGTCGGCGCCGAGCAAGGCGTCAGCGGTCAAGGCCACGACCTGTCTGGCGCCGGCCAGCGTGCCGATCATGAACGATGAATAGCCCGCTTCATCGTCCCCTGATTTCCAAAGGATCCTGCCCGTTTTCTTGTCGAAGCACACCAGGCTCGCGCCCTCGGTGTTGCCGACCGGGAGGATGATTCGGTCACCATCAATCACGCCGGAGCCATTATTGCCGCGGCGGCTGGCAGTGCCAGAGCTGGCTTTGGAGCCGAGAAACTTCACCCCAAAATCCTTTTCGTAACTCGTCCGCCAGAGGGCTCTGCCGTCCTTCAAATTGAGACAGCGGAACTCACCTTTGCAGGATTGCACGTAGAGGCGGTCTTCATCGATGGTGGGCGTGGCACGCGGGCCGGCGCCCCACTCATCCTGGAAGACATCGTCGTAATCCACGCGCCACAGTTCCTTGCCGGTCGCGGTATCAAGCAGGTGCGCCACCTCTTTACCTTGCTGCTCGTCGAGAAAAACCAGCCTGTTGCCCGAAATAATCGGCGCGGAAAAACCGCCACCCACAGAAATCTTCCACACCGGTTTCAGTTCCTTGGGCAGGGAAGAGGGCGCGGACGCATCTCCGACGGCATAACCGGTGCGATGCGGCCCCCGCCACTGCGGCCAGTCACCGCACCAGCCATGATGAACGGAGGCGATCAAGACAAACAAAAGCGCCACGGGGGTGAAGAGCGTATTCATAAGTGCAATTGCCGGCCAGAGTAGAGCCTGGAGCGGATGTGGTCAACTGCGCTGCTCAATCGCAACGGCAGCTTCAGCACTTACCATTGCCCATCGACCAGCAGCGATGTTACGTTGCGGGCCAAATCCTCTGCCAGCAAGGGGATGGCCTGTCGTTCGGCGCTATTGGGGTCTGCCCCGATGCGAACGGTGGTATGGCCCTGGACTCGCCGATCCAAAATGACTTTGCCACTGTACCGTTCGCGAGCGGTCACGTGTGCGATGATGGTGATGCGGTAATCCTTCGGCGTCACAATATCTTTCGGCTGGTAGGAAAGACCAGAGCGGTCGTATTCCAGAATGCTTCCACTGACGATGATGTCTCCCTCGTTACCGGTGTTGAGGCGATAGGTCCCATCGTGTTGCAATTGCTTTCGGATCGACGTGGTCACGGGCGCAACCAGGCGAGGTTCCGGGGTCTGATTTGCAAACGGATTCACCTGGATGGATCGCTCGCCCGCCTCCAGACCATTGGTGGGACCAAGCCGATAACCGGCGCATCCGCTCAAAACGGCTGCGAGCAAACCGCTCAGCCAAAAGCTCCGAATCCCAGCCTCCAAATCCCAGCGCGGCCTGCGGAGTGTCGCCCTTGGGTTGGATGCCTGGGGCCCGGCTGATGGTGCTTTGCTGAATCCCCTCACGGCCGACCTTGGAGCCGCTTGTTAATGGCGTCGATTCGCTTGCGGGCTTCGTCAGCATACTTGGAACCGGGGTCCTTGAGCAGGACCTCGTTGTAATAGATCTTCGCGCCTTCCCAACGCCGGTTCTTTTCGTAGAACCGCGCGATGTCGAAACTGCCGCGCGCTTGTTCGGTCCTGAGTGAATCAGCGATCTTTTGCGCCTCGGGTACGCGCGTATCGTCCGGATGCAATGTCGCGAAGTCCGCGAAGGTAGAGATGGCCTGGGCGGCGACGCTCTGATCGTATTCTGCTCTGTTAGCCTGGTGATTGTAGGCAAGACCCATTTTATAAACCGCATCGGTCCCGAGCTTCTGCTCCCCGTAATGATCAGCGGCCTTCTCGTAGGCCTTGGCGGCAAGCGCATAGTCCGGAGCATCGATCCAAAACACCTTCTTGTTTTCGTAGGCCGTGCCGATGTTCATTTGCGCGACCGGCGCCACTTCGCTGTAACGACCGTTCTTGATGATCTGCTCGTACATCTCCACGGTCTTGTCCATGGAGCGGTAAAGCGGCACGTAGCCGCCGACTTTGAACCAGTCACCGGCAAGAAATCCGTTGGCGATGCCGAACTGGCGCTTCACGATCTCGTCGTAATTCTCGATCTTCGGATAGCGTTCGATCAATTTCTGGTAGGCCTTAAACGCGCGCTCCTTCTGTCCCCGCGCCTCGTAACATCGCGCCATTAGATACTGGGCTTGCGGCGCATAGTCAGAAAAAGGCCATTGCTTGACCGTTCGCCGGGCAGCTTTGAAGGCGAGGCTGTAATCCTTTTGATCGAAGGCCGTCTGTGCGACCTCCAGTTGATCCTTGGCCCGGGTCCGTTGCCAGTTGCCCCCACCCACCGATTCATAGCGCCAGCCTTCGCCGGGTGTATAAATCAGGGGCGCGGGACAAATCTGTGGAAACGCCAAACAAAAAATGATGACCAACAGCCGCAACAACCGGTGCTTCATGGCGCGACAGTAACGAAGTGGATTTTTCACGTCAAGAAAGGGCATGGCGTAAGATGTGGAAACGCCGCGCAGGAAATGGAATGGCGCGCCTTGCTTTCACGCTTCACCCGTTGCCTCTCACGTTCACCCTCGATACACAATCAGTACCCCAAAATCCGTGAGCAGCTTTTGCGAGCCGATGTCCAGATGCGTGTAAGCCAGGGTATTGATGCTGACAATATTGCTTTCGCCCACCTTCTCCAGAAAGCGGGTGACAATTTCATCGAACCGATCGTGCCCGACCTCGACGCAGTCCGTATGACGGATGGTTTTGACGCGGAGGTGGAGGCCTTCCTTGGCGGCGACTTCCAGGGGCGCCAGCGGCTTGGTGATCAAGCTCTCGGTTGGCTTGTCGTGGACCGGCACTGTGAAGTGGTGCTCCTCCTTGGCCGCCGCCGATGTTTTGATCGGATTGACGACCGTCCGAGGCATCACCGGCTCGGCCTCGGCTTGAGGGATGACAATGCGTTCGCCGCAGGAGGGACACTCGATCTCCGAGCCGGCGCCCGAAGCGTCCACCGACAATTCCTGATCGCAATGGTTACATTTAAAAATTACGTCCATAGCCGTTCGCCTTTGTTGCGGAAGTGTGGCGCAAAACTAAGGCTGCCCATCAGCGATGGCCAGCAAAAAAACTGTCTGGAACCAGAGTGCCGCCTCATAGGTAGGTTTTCTCCAGCTCTTTGATGCGCCGATAAACAGGCGAATCCGGGGGCACACGCTTCTTCACCTCGGCAAAGATCCTCTTTGCTTCGACCGGATTTTCGCGCGCAACTCTGACCATGTAATCGAGTTCGATCCAGGCCAGGCGCGGGTCTTTAACAAGTGGGGAGCGTTTGGCGCTGTCGAGCCACTCTTTGAGGCCTTGCGTGCCTTTGTTGTAGGCTTCCTGAAGGGCGGGTTCCGCCTGGGAGGGAACGCCAGGCAGGGAACGTGGATCCAACTGGGAACTCTCGGCCTGCTTTTGCGCCTCGCGTCTCTTGCTCACCGTCTCCCAGTACTCGAAGAGCTTATAGCCTGCGAAAACGACCGCCACGATGATCAAGATCGCAATGAAGATCTTCACGCTTCCTGAACTCGTTTGATGCGCGCTCCCAGCCGGCGCAACTTCGTGTCGATCTTCTCATAACCGCGATCCAGGTGATAGATGCGATTGACCTGCGTGGAACCTTGCGCTGCCAATCCTGCAATCACCAAGGCCGCCGAGGCCCGCAGATCGCTGGCCATCACCGGCGCGCCGCTCAGTTTCCGCCCACCTTTGACAATGGCACTCGGACCTTCGATGGAAATATCGGCGCCAAGCCGCGACAGCTCGCTCACGTGCATGAAGCGCGATTCAAAAATGCGCTCGGTAATGATGCTCAAGCCAGGTGTCAGCGCCATGAGCACCATCATCTGGGCCTGGGCATCCGTGGGAAAACCGGAGTATGGCAGCGTGGTGATATCGATCGGGTTCAGGCGTTTTCCGCGACGAACCGTCATGGTCAATCCTTTCCGGTCCACGTTCACTCCTGCTTCGCGCAACTTATCCAGCACCGCGTGCAGATGATCCGGACGGCCGCCATGAATCGTCACCTCGCCATCGGTCGCTGCGGCGGCAATGGCGAAGGTGGCCGTCTCGATCCGATCGGGTATGACTTCGTGCTCGACGCCGTGGAGTTCTTTCACGCCGGTGATGGTAATGGTCGGGCTGCCTGCGCCGACGATCTTAGCTCCCATCTTGCTCAGGAAGTAAGCCAGGTCCACCACTTCCGGTTCGCAAGCGGCGCTCTCGATGGTGGTCACTCCATCGGCCAGCACGGCGGCCATCATCACGTTGGCCGTGCCCAGCACCGTGGGTCCGGCGCGTCCGCCCAGGAAGATATCTGCGCCGATCAATCGCTTGGCGTCGGCATGCACGTAACCGCTGCCAATGGTTACCGTCGCCCCCAAAGCGCGCATGCCTTTGAGGTGCAAGTCGATGGGGCGCGGGCCGATCACGCATCCGCCCGGCAGCGAAACCTTGGCCTGATGTTGCCGGCCAAGCAGCGGCCCAAGAATGCAAATCGATCCGCGCATCTTGCGAATCAGATTGTAATTGCCAACGGGTTTCAGTTTTGCCGCGCGGACGGTAACCGTATCGGCATTGGCAGTGACCTTGGCGCCCAGTGAAGCGAGGATTTTCGCCATGAACTTCACATCAGTCAAATCGGGCACCCGCCGTATGACGCAGGTTTGGGACGTCAGCAATGTCGCCGCCATGATGGGCAGCACCGCGTTTTTGGCGCCGCTGACGGTCACGTCGCCGTGCAGCGGTACACCACCCTTAATCATTAAACTGTCCATGCAAAACCAGGCTCTTGGATTGTACTATGGTTAAATCTGCTCAAAGCAGCGCTCAAGTTTCGGACCGCCGTACCGGAGCTGGAGCAATGGAGCGGGGGTTTGGCGCGTTCCATCACTCCACTGCTCCAACACCTTTGTTCGGTGTCCATCCGCGGCGTGAGAATTTCATTATTTTGGCCGGTAGGCAATTAAGATTCGCGGCCGGCCGGAATAATCCTCTTGCACGCGCTCCACAATCCAACCTTGTTGCTGGAATATTTCCCTCACAGCGTCCGCCTGTCCGTCGCCGAACTCCAGAATGGCATATCCACCAGGCGCCATGACGGCTGGCGCCTGCGTTGCCAGAAATCGAAACGTTGTCAGGCCGTCCTGTCCGCCATCAAGCGCGACGCGCGGTTCGTAATCGCGCACTTCGGGTTGCAGCGTTTCCACCTGAGCGCTGGGAATGTAAGGCGGGTTGCTCACCAGCAGATCGAAACGCACATCGCCTGGCAGGGCGGCGAAGTCCTTGCCCGGATAAAAGCGAATGCGTTCCCCTGCTTGATGGCGCTGCGCATTCTGGCGTGCGACATGCAGTGCGCCTTCCGAAATGTCCAAAGCATAAATCCTGGTTTCCGGACATTTGACCGCCAGAGTGACGGCCAGGCAGCCACTGCCCGTTCCGAAATCAAGGACGGCCGGGTGCGCCGTGCCTTCGGATGTGAGCCGGTGCAGGCACTCCCAGGCCCGTTCGGCGAGCAATTCCGTTTCGGGTCGAGGAATGAGGACCTCGCGGGTGACGATCATTTCCAGGCCACAAAAGCAGGTTGAACCCAGGATGTATTGCAATGGTTCGTGGTCGGCTCTGCGCTTGATCAGTTTCCGTAGCACGTCCAGTTCCTGCTCCGTCAAGACCCGGTCGAAGCTTAGATACAACTTCAGGCGCGGCAAGTGGAGCACGTGCGCCAGGAGCAACTCGACCTGGAGACGCGGGGAATCGAGGTCTTTGCGCGCCAGAAAATCCGTGCTGCGCTGGATAACTTCCAAAACCGTCACGAAACAAGAATAAGTTCAGCGAGCAAAGTGCAAAGTGCAAAGTTCAGGGCACGAGCTACAGGCTTGTCGCTACCGCCCCTCACTCATCGCTAGAACCGGTTGACGAACCTGGCCGGCACAGCTTTTTCTTTACTATAGCTGCGGGATGATAGTGGATTAGGGCTGACCTGCATGAGCATTGCCACCAAAACGGGCGATAAAGGCACGACCGCCTTGATGTTCAACCGGCGCGTCTCAAAAACCCATCCGCGCGTTGAAGCTTACGGCAGCGTCGATGAAGCAAACACGGCCATCGGTATGGCCCGCGCCACGGCGGAACATGACTTTGTGCGCGACAGTCTGCTGGCCATCCAAAAGGACCTGATCATTTTGATGGGGGAACTCGCCACCTTGCCGGACGATCTGCCGCGTTATCTCAAGGACGGCTATACTCGTGTCACACCGGAAATGACCGTGAAGCTCGATCAACTGGTCAGGCAAATCGAAGCGCAAAACGTCTCCTTCAAAGGCTGGGCCACGCCGGGCGCGACCGTGAATGCCGCTGCGCTGGATGTGGCGCGCACGACCTGCCGCCGCGCGGAACGGCGCATCTGCGCATTGCAGGAGGCGGATCCGCTTCATAACCCGGAGATCCTCGTTTATCTGAATCGCCTTTCGGATGCGCTCTGGCTGCTGGCCCGCTGGGTGGAGGCGCAAACGAATGCGTCGCCGCGTGTGTGATTCGGTTTCAGTCGTCAGGTGCCGCAGGCGTTGCCTTTGCAATCGGCCGAGGCGCTCGCTCCGGTTTCCAACCTGAAGTTTTTTATCGCAATTGACACATGCTTTGTGTGGAATGATCGCGCACTTGCAGCCATACTCACAGAACGAATTGATGGGAAAGGCCTAGATGAGCATGACTATAACGGAAACGGAAAAACCGCCCGCCGCCGCCGATCAGGATTTGCAAGCGGTGCAACACCTCAAAGGCGCCTGCGCCCGGATCAAATCCGAGCTGGGCAAGATTATCGTTGGCCAGGAAGAGGTGGTGAACCAGGTGCTCATTGCCATTCTGACGCGCAGTCATGCGCTGCTGGTCGGCGTGCCCGGATTGGCCAAGACGTTGCTCGTCTCCACGCTGTCGCAAACACTGCACCTTTCGTTCAAGCGCATTCAATTCACGCCGGACCTGATGCCCAGCGATATCACAGGCACAGAAGTTATTTATCAGGACCCGGCCACCAACGAGCGTGTATTCCGGTTTCTTAAAGGCCCGATCTTCGCCAACATGATTCTGGCCGACGAAATCAATCGCACGCCGCCGAAGACCCAGGCGGCCATGCTGGAGGCGATGCAGGAACGAAAAGTCACCGTGGGCGGCGGCGATCATCCGTTGCCCGACCCGTTCTTCGTGCTGGCCACCCAGAATCCAATCGAGCAGGAGGGAACCTATGCGCTGCCCGAAGCGCAACTGGACCGTTTCATGTTCATGATTCTTGTGGATTACCCCAGCGATGCCGAGGAGTTGCAGATCATGAAGATGGCGACGGGCGTGAGCATGGGCAAACCTTCGGTGGTGCTGACCGGCGAGGACATTCTGAATTTGCAACTGATCATCCGTCGCGTGCCCGTGGCCGAGCATGTCTATGCGTATGCGGAGAAGCTGGTGCGCGTCACACGCCCCAAATCGCCCGAAGCGCTGGACTTTTGCAAGAAGTGGCTGACGTGGGGCGCTGGGCCTCGCGCGGGATTGAATCTGATTCTGGCGGCCAAAGCTCGCGCCATGCTCAACGGGCAATTCTACGTGAGCTGCGACGACGTGGCCGCGTCCGCGCCTCCGATTTTCCGCCATCGCATCATTCCGAATTTCGCCGCCCAAAGTGAATCCGTGACGCCGGATGACATCACGCGGAAGATTTTAGAGGCAGTGCCAAAGGATGAGAAGCTGCGTTGAACGGAGGATAGCGCGCGCCGAAGTGGTCGGGCTGGGTGCGTCTGACACGATTGAGAATTATTTGGCTGGCACCGAAAGCCGGAGTCCCGGCAGTCAGGGCATCTCCATCATCCGAGGGTCATATCTCGCTTGCTGTCGCCTGCTGGACCTCGATGCGAGTGATCAACGGAATGTCCAGAAGATCCACTCCTCCCCCACTATAGGCAACAATCAGGGTCCGGCCATTTGGAGTGACAAAGCCAAAATCCGAGTGAGGTATTTGAAAGGCTTTCTCACTGGGCATGTAAACAGTGAACGGTTTGAAAGGGGTCGCCTTCAACAGTTTTTTCAGCTCATCCGCGTGCATGATTCTCCTTTGCCACAGCCAACCAACCTATTCAAGTGCCGAGATTGCTTGTGTAGTCCGACGCGAGCGGCTCCTAAACGATCACTCAAGCAATCGAGCTCTCGGCAGAGCGCATTCGTCGTTCTGACTCATGGATAAGCAGCACATCGATAGCCTCCTCGACCCGGTAACTATTTCCAAGGCCGAAGCGCTTGGCTTAAACGCCCGCTACATCGTCGAAGGCTATATGGCCGGCGAGCACAAATCGCCTTATCGCGGCTTTGCGGTCGAATTCGCCCAGCACCGGGAATATTCCCAGGGCGATGACGTGCGGCATCTGGATTGGAAAGTTCTGGGCCGCACGGACCGCTATTACATCAAGCAATACGAGCAGGAGACCAATTACGTTGCCAACATCCTGCTCGATGGCAGCGAGTCGATGAAATATGGCTCCGGCAAGCTGACGAAGCTGCAATACGGCAAGATGATGGCCGCCTGCCTGGCTTACCTCATTCTCTATCAGCGCGACGCCGTGGCGTTGGGTCTGTTCGACACGACGATGCGCGATTACACGCCCCGCAGCGACAACAAGGCGACCATTCACTCATTGATGAGCAAACTGGCCGCTTTCGAGCCAACCAATCAGACGAACATCGCGACGGTGCTCCACGACATGGCCCGGCAAATCCGCCGCAAAGGCATCGTGATCATCATCAGCGATTTCTTTGACGACGAGGCGAACATCCTTGATGGTTTGCAGCATCTCCGTTTCGGCGGCAACGAGGTGATCGTTTTCCACACCATGGATCCGTACGAACTGGAGTTTCCATTCACGGGCCTGGTGGAATTTGATGGCCTGGAGCAAATCCCGAAAATCCTGACGCGTCCGAGCGAGATCCGAAAAACGTATTTGCGGGAAGTGGAAGCCTTCCGTCTTCGCCTGCGCGCCGGTTGCGATCGGAACCAATGCCATTACGTGCTGGTCAACACCGCCCAACCGTTGCACGAAGTGTTGTCGGGATACCTTGCCTTCCGGCTCCGAACAACCAGTCGCTGATCATGCCGGCTCTTAATCTTCATCTTAATCGTAATCTTAATCTCGGCTCGGCAGGCCAGCAGGCTGACAGATTAAGATTAGGATTAAGATTAAGACTACGACGGGGCGGCGTAGCACCCCTCAGCCACTAGCATGTCCTTTCTCAATCCCATCATGCTCTTCGGAATCGCGGCCGTCTCCGTGCCCATCATCATCCACCTGCTGAACCGGCGGAGATTTCAGAAGATCGTTTGGGGCGCGATGCGTTTCCTCAAGCTGAGTGTCGAGCAGAACCAGAGGCGGATGCGGATCGAGGACATGATCCTGCTGGCGCTGCGCTGCCTGCTGCTGCTGCTGCTGGCCCTGGCGCTGGCACGTCCGGCCATCCTGTCCAACGCCACCGATGTCTTCGGCCAATCCAAAGTGACTGGTGTGATCATTTTGGACAATTCCTACAGCATGGGTGTCAGCGATGGCACGATGACCCGTTTCGACAAGGCGCGTCAAGCGGCGGAGCAGGCGCTCGATTCCATGCCGGCTGGTTCGGCCACGGCTGTCTTCTTTGCGTCGGACATCGTTCACGAGGCCATTCCCGAACCGACGTTTGATCTGAATCTGGCCCGCAAAATCATTCGCGAAGCGCCGCTCTCGGACCGCGCGACCGATCTGTTTCCCGCCATCGACAAGGCGATCGATACCCTCAAAGGACGCTTTGCCATTCGCAAGGAGGTTTATTTGATCACCGATGGACAAGCCGCGGGCTGGCAGCATTTGGCGGACATTCAAAGCACGCTCGAAAAGACCAAGACCGAAATCAAAACTCACCTCGTCCTGGTCAACGAACACGAGGAACGTAATCTGGGCGTGAGCGAACTGCGCCTGGCCAGCGGGTTGTCGCCCGCCAATCAGCCGCTGCGCTTTGAAGTGCGGGTGAACAATTATGGCAAGGAGGAGGTGCGCGATACGCGTGTGAGTCTGAGCGTCGATGGTGAAGCCCCGAGCGATGAGTTCACCATTGATTCCCTCCCGCCCGGCGCCGGCAAGAGCGTTTCCCTTTTCGCCAAGCTGCGCAGCGAAGGATTTCATTCCATCCACGCCCGCATTTCCGAAGACCGCCTCCGGGCGGATGACCGGCGCGCTCTGGCCGTGCGCGCGATCAAGGAAGTGCGCGTGTTGCTGGTGGATGGCGAGCCCGGCAGCGAGCCGCGCGATCACGAAACCTATTTCCTGAAGAATGCTCTGGCGCCTGTCTCGCCGGATTCGATGACGGACTATTTCGTCAAAGCGACCGTAATTCCGTTCCACGAATTGGCGGCGGCGCGATTCGATGACTTCGACGCCGTCGTACTGGCGAACGTGGCGGAGTTCTCTGAGGCGACTGTGAAGGCGGTCGAGCAATATCTGCGTCGGGGCGGTGGTGTGATGGTCTTCCCCGGTGGCCGCGTGAATGCAACTTTCTACAACGAGCAGTTGCTCAAGCGCTTCCACTTTCTGCCGGCAGCCCTTGGTCCGGGTCGCGGCCAGGCCGATCAGGATGAAAAGTTTTCGACCCTTCAAGACAAGGACTATCAGCATTCGATTGTTTCCATCTGGAATGATCCCGCTTCGGGCACGCTGGGTTCCGCGCGCTTCTTCCGGCTCTTTGAATTGATTCCCGCGCCGGCCTTAAAGCCTGCGGACGGGCTCGACAAAACAAAGCCGGAAAAGGCGCACGAGGCCGGCGACCCGCAGATCGTCCTGCGATATGCCGACGGTGTCCCTGCCGTGATGGAGCGGACGTGGGGGCTGGGGCGCGTGATTCTGTTCAGCAGCACGGCGGACACGGCCTGGAACGATTGGCCGGTGCGTCTTTCATTTGTGCCGCTCATGCACCGGGCACTGGGCTCGATCGTGCAGCGGCAGGACGAAGGGTTGAACGTTCGTGTGGGCGGGAAATTCGTTCGCCGCGTCAGCACGGAGTTTCTGGACAGGGATGCGACGTTTTTCAAGCCAGGGGAGGGCGGGGGTATGCGCGATTTGCGGCGCATCGAAATGCTCACGGGCTGGCCGACGCTGCAATATGATCAAACCGACCTGGCCGGAGTCTATGACGTGAATGTGGTGGAGCCTTCGCTGTCCCTGAAATTCGCCGCCCAACCCGATCCTTCAGAATCGAGCATGGACGAGCTCTCCGTTGCCCAGCTCGGCACATTGAAGGGCGTGGCCAGTTTGCACACCTGGACGCCGAGTTTTTCGCTGAAGGGGCAGGTCGAAAAGGATCGAACCGGACTCGAGTTGTGGCTGCCGGTAGTGGTGGCCGCGCTGATGGTCGGCCTGGTGGAAACGTTTTTAGGGCAATGGTTCAGTCGATCAAAGTGAAGAAGCTAAACGGAGCAATGGATTTGTGGAGTAGTCGCCTCAGGGCGCGATACGTCCAGTTCATCCCTCCAAAGAACTGTAAAGCGCACTTCCGGCGGTGAGAAGGCAGGTTCCGCGTAAGCAATTTGTCGTAAGGAACTGAAGCCGGCCGTGCCCTGCGGCGTGCACGTGAGCGTATTGGCCGACGTGAAAGTGGCGCCACTGTTCGCTGATCGCGATGAAGAGCCCATCGCCGTAGCTCGCGCCAACGAGGGTCTGTGTAGTTCCGGTGGAGCGGCTGACCCACGTCTGCCTGTCGGATCGCCAAGGCAGTCGGCGGAAGATATCCCAGGCGCCAACAGTTCCTGATTGCTAAGCGACCACGACGCCAGGCACGAGCACCATGAACAAACAACCGCAGCCATTATCACCATGGATGAAGACTGAAGTGGAAGTCTTGGGCGCGTTACTGTTGTGATCAGAAGTAGAATTGTCTTTGGCACAAGGGAGCGTGTTGCTTACGATACCTATTGATGACCGAATTGTTCCTCAAACTCCTGGGCGCGCCGGCGGAAGACGCTGTCGGCATCGCCAAGGCGTCGCTGGCCTTTCGCGGCGGCGCCGGTTGGGGATGGTTCATTTTCTTTGTGCTCGCCTTCGCAGCAGCGGTGTGGTGGATGTACCGGAACAGTCCGATCACTCTTCCGCCCGCCCGCCAGTATGCCTTGGCTGCCTTGCGAGTCCTCTTTATCGGACTGGTTTTGATGTTATTGCTTCGGCCGGTGCTGGCCTTCACCGTGGAGGGAAGTGTGCGCCGTTTGCTGGTGGTGCTCACTGACACCAGCGCCAGCATGCAGATCAAGGATCCGCGTCTGCTTCCCGACGATCAGAAGCGCGCCGCCATCGCGAAAGGTCTGATGGAGCCAAACAAAGGTCTCGCGCCAAACCTGGACAGAAGCCGGACCCGCGAATTTGAGCAAGTCTCCCGTTTGGAGTTGGTGAAGGCCGTTTTGAAAAACGAACGGCTTAATCTTCTGCCGAAGCTCGACCAGGAGTTTGATTTGGACGTGTTTGTCTTCGGACAAGGCGTGGCGCCCATCGCGTCACGGAAACAGGAGGCCACGAATGCCGCTCCCAGGGATAAACGGGTTACCGTCGATCAATTCACCTGGGTGGATCGATTGGGCGCGACGAATCCCGTCACCGCCATCGGCGACGCCTTGCGTGAAATCATCAATCGCAAACGCGGGCAGCCGCTCGCGGGCGTGCTGCTGGTGACTGACGGCGCCAACAACAGCGGCAGTCAACCGCGTGAGGCGGCGGGGTTGTTGCGCCAGGAAGGCGTGCCCCTTTACGTCTATGGCGTGGGGATCACTTCACCACGCGATATTATCGTGGGCAATCTCTTCGCCCCGGATGTGACCTTTGTAAAGGACGAAGTGCCCGTCACCGTGCGCGTGCGCGCACAAGGCTTGAATGGTGAAACGGCGGACGTGGTTTTGAAGCTTGGCAGTGACACGGTGGCCAGGAAATCCATTACCTTTTCCGCCGATGGCGAGCAGGTGGTGCCCATGCGCTTCACCCCGCAAACTCAGGGCGAATTCGACCTGGAGGCTTCCGTCGAGCCGCGTCCGGATGAAACCGTGCAAGACAACAATTCGCGCGTGCACCGTATTCGGATCGTCGATGCCAAAATCAAAGTTCTGCTCGTGGACCAATCGCCACGCTGGGAGTTCCGCTACTTGCAGGCGATGCTGCTGCGGGATCGGCGCGTTGAACTCAAATGTTTGCTGATCGAAGGCGACCCCGCCATTGCTCGCGGAGAAAACACACCCTACCTGGCACAATTTCCGTCCCGGAAGGACGAGCTGTTCCAATACGATTTGGTCGTCTTCGGGGACGTGGATCCGAAAAGCATTTCGGCGGCGCAACTGGACAACTTGAATGAACTGGTCTCGAAGTTCGGCGGCGCCATGGTCATGGTGGCGGGCAAACGTTTCGCGCCTCATGCTTATCGCCGCTCCGTGATCGAAAAAATGCTTCCGGTGGAATTTGAAGCTCCCCCGCTGGAATCCTCGTCGCTCGATCCGATGGCGGAAAAACCGACGCGACTGGAGCTCACTGCCGCGGGCAGAGCCAACGCCATGCTTCGGCTCTCCGATAAGGACGACGAGAACGCCGGCCTTTGGAAACAACTGCCGCCCGTTTACTGGGTGGCGAAGGTGACCCGGCCCAAACCGGCCGCAGAAGTGTTGTTGGTTGATCCCGATCCCGCGCGCGAATCGCGCTTCGGCAAAATGCCCGTCATCGCTCTGCAGCAATATGGCCTGGGACAGGTGATGTATGTGGGCACGGATAACACCTGGCGCTGGCGCAAGAATGTAGGCGACATTTATTACACTGCGTTTTGGGGACAAATCGCCCAGTGCGTCTCGCTGCAGCGCTTGCTCGGCGGCTCCAAGCGAACCCAGCTCGCCACCGACCGTCAGAATTACATGAGCGGTGAAAGGATATCCGTTTATGCGCGGCTCTACGGCGCGGGCTTTGAGCCGATTCAGGAATCGGCCGTCAAAGGCGCTTACGGGTTGAAGAACGGACAAGGTCCCAAGGTGGAGGCGATTCTGCGTCCCATCCCGGAACAGGCCGGTTTGTATCGCGCGGAATTCGTGGCGGGGGCGGCCGGCAATTACGAATTCTCCGTCGAACAGGATCCGAACACGTCTCTGGACTTCAGCGTCACCGAGCCCAAATTTGAGTTGGGCGAAACCGCCATGAACGACTCGATGCTCAAGGAGATTGCCGCCACCACTGGTGGGGCCTTCTTTCGCGAAGAGGATTTGTTCAAGCTCCCGGACACCATCCGTCAGAAAACCGAGCGCGTCCGTTCGCCACTGGAAGTGGAGTTATGGTCGTCACCGCTCTATTTTCTATTGCTCCTTGGGGTGGTGACAGCGGAATGGGTGCTGCGAAAAATGTCCCATTTGAAATGAAACGCGCGTGAATCGTTGAATCATCATGCCCGACACGCTCGGAACAATTGACCGGACAGAATCCGTTCCGCCCAGCGCATTGTTGCACGCCAAGATCACGGCCCTGCGGCACAAGCATGTTTGGACCGCTGCCCTTACCGGTATCGCGATGGCGGTCGGAGTGGGCGTCGAACTGCTGGCGCTGGCTATGTTTGTGGATTGGTGGCTGGACTTGCCGTGGACGGTGCGGTTGCTGTTTCTCATCGTGCAACTGGCTCTCTTCACCTATATCTTCGTCCGCTTCGTCTTCATGCCGGTCCTCAGACAGCCGGACGACGACGAACTGGCGTTGATGGTGGAACGAGCGCGGCCGGAATTTCGCAGCCGTCTGATTGCGGCCATCCAGTTGACTCGTCCCGGGGCCATCTCAGCGGGCATATCGCCCGTGCTCGTGGACGCCATGGTCGAGGAGACGGAGGCGATGGCTGCGCCTGTGGACTTCACGCACATCGTTTCCACGGATAAGCTCAAAAAACTCGGAGCGCTGGCCATCTTTGTTTTGGTTCTTGGCATGGCAGGAATGCTTTATGGCCGCAGCACGACGTGGGATTTGTTGAAGCGGAGCTTTCTCTCCAACACACCCGTGCCGCGCAAGACACATGTGACTGTATTGGACGGCAACAAGATCATTGGGCGCGGCGACAGCGTTCGGCTGGAAGCCTACGTGGAAAAGGGAATTATTCCCTCGACGGGCAAAGTGGAGGTCAGGTATCGCGGCCGCCGCGCGCAGGAGTTCAGCCTGGAACAGAACCGGGACAACCGAATTCATTTCGGCCGAACCATCGAGAATGTGCAGGACTCATTCGACTACGTGATTTTTCTCAATGATGGCCACAGTGGCACGTACGAGGTGAAGACCATTGCCCGGCCCACCGTCTCGTCCATCGAGTGCGATCAGGAATTTCCGGCTTACACCCGGCTCAAGCCCATGCGCCGCTCGCTGGGGGATTTGTCGTTGCTTGCCGGAAGCTTGCTCAGGTTGAAAGTCATCGCGACCAAGGATATCACCCAGGCGGCCATTGCGCTGGTCGGCATGGACAATGAATTTCCCATGCAGGTGAACAAACAGAATCCGAGAGAACTGGCGGGAGAATTTACTGTCCCGACGAAGGGAATTACCGGCTTCTCGGTTCACATGCTCGATACCGAAGGGATGGAATCCAGAGATTCGGCGGTTTATCGCGTGGACGTTATTCCGGACAAGGCGCCGGTGGTGCGGATCACGTATCCGGATCGGAAGGAAGAATTGATCACGCGCCAGGCGACATTTTTGGTCGGCATGGATGTGGTGGATGATTTCGAGATCGCGAAGCTCCGGCTGCGCTATAAGGTCAGCACGGTCGAGGAAGGCGCCGAGAAGATGGTGGAACTGGATCTGGAAGGACAAAGCCCGCAGCGGTTGCGGCGGCGTCATGAATGGAAGATGGGAGCGTTCAATCCTCCCTTATCCGAAGGCAGCATCATTGAGTACTGGATTGAGGCCGCGGATAACAACGACGCCACCGGCCCGGGCGTGGGCGTGAGCGAACATCAATTTGCCAGGGTGGTAAGTGAAAGTGAGAAGCGGGCCGACCTCCTCAATCGCGCGGGCGATTATCTGGGCAGCATCAGCGACGTGGCGGCCGATCAGGACAAGTTGAACAAGAATCTGGGCGTTATCATTCGCGAGAAGGCCGGGCTGAAGTAGGACCGCCTGGCCTGACGCAGGTTAATTGTTTCCCGCCTTTGGGATTGTGAAAATTGCCTGAAGCGCTATTAATAATGGGTGGACATGTGAAAGTCAGTCAAACCATCAACCGTATGGGCAATCCGCCAAACCATCTTTGTGTCCTTTTGATCGTCGTGTCGCTACGCTTCCTGCCCTTGTTGCATGCTCAGCCGGCTGTTCCTTCCACCACCAACTCCATTCTCCAGCAGGAGCTCAAGCAGCAGCAGATCAAGAACACGACGCAACGCGTGGGCGATCAGTTGGCGGCCATCATCAGTGAGTTCGACCGCAACGCCATCTCCGGCGAGGATGTGAAGGTCCTGCGGGCCATCCGCGGAGTGCTGGGCACGCTTTCCGAGCAGGACATGAAACTGGTGATTGAGTATCTGCAGAAATCCCGGGAAACGAATGATCCAGGCGCGTCCACCAGGCAGGCTACGGAGGCTTATGCACGCCAAAAGACCATCAAGGTAAAACTCGACGCCCTGGTGGCTGAGTACAAACGGCAAACCGAGCTGTATGAGCTTTCCTTGCGTTTCAAAGAATTTGCCAAGCGCCAAACCGCTTACATGTGGCAAGCCGTGGACCTGGCCAGACGGAGCGAGAACAAGCCGTTGACTTCGCTGAGTGAAAGCCAGCAAGCGGATTTGCGGTTGGTCCAGATCGATCAAGAGCCAATCAAGGATGAAACGCTCCCTTACATCGGCCAGTTGGAACGAATCACCAAAGAGAACACCGATGGTCCGACGGCTGAACGTCCCCGGGAAGCATTGCGCCGGGCGAAGGAAGGCGGGTTGTGGTCCGCTTTGGATGCCGCCAATGAAGAACTCAAAGTGGCCAGGCTTTTGAGCGCGACCGGCAATCAGAGAAGGGCGCGCGATGAATTCCGTGAAATTGCGCGCTTGTTGATTCTTTCACAGGGTGAAGTCGAATCGTTGCGGCAGGCCTTGCGCGAATTGGATCAAACCATCGATCAGCAAAAGGAGTTGATGGCTGATACCAGGAAGATTGAACCCAAGGACACCAAGATTGAGCTGCGCCAGGCCGAGTTGGGCGATAACACCGATTTGATTCGCCGGGACGTGGATAGCCTGGCTCCTTTGGCGGCGGAGGAACTCAAGAACGCCACTTTCAAGATGAATGAAGCCCGCCAGATCTTGAATACGGAAAGGGATGCCAGACGGCAGCGGGAGAAAACACCGCCCAAACAAGCCGAGGCCCTGGCTGACATGGAGCAGGCTCGCCGCGCGTTGGAGGAACAATTGGCCAAAGCGGAAGAATTGGCGACGACTCCGGAGAATGCCCTGGCCGCTCTCAGAGATTTGCAGGAACAGGTGCGTGAATTGATCAAGGACGAGGAGAAGTTAAAAGAAGAGACGGCTGCTGCGGAGAAAAAGGAGCTTGCCTCCAAGGCGCCTCGGCAAGGTGAACTGAAAGACACCGCGCAGGAATTGCAACAGAAAGCCGCCGCCCAGGCGCCCAGCGCTGCGCAATCGATCGGAGAGGCTTCCAGCCAGATGCAGAAGGCGCAGAATTCTCTGGCCAGTTCTCAAAATAATCCCGCTGCCCAGCAGGCTGCCATTGAAGCGCTCAAGAAGGCCGAGGAGCAACTGGCTCAGGACATCGCTCAACTGGAAGAGGCCCAAAAAGAGTTGGCCGCGCTGGAAGACTTGCTCCAGAAGTTGATCGCCATCATTGAAGAGCAACAGAACGTGCAGTCGAGCACGTCCAAGGAGGCGCTAAAGAGCGAGGTGCCTGCCTTGACGGAGCTTTCCACCAAACAAGAGAAATTGGGCGACGAGACCGGCGCATTGCAAGAGGAAGCCTCAAAGCCTGTGCCCAAAGCGGCCACGCATCTCGGCAGCGCCAAAGGCCACATGGGTGAAGCCAAAAGTGAGCTCGATAAACCCGCGCCGAAGGTGGCGCAACCGCGACAGGGCGAGGCGCTCTCGGACCTTTACGCAGCGAAAAAGGAGATTGAAGGAAAGATTGCCGAACTGAAAAACATGCTCGGTATGGCCGACGACAACGCCCAGGCACTCGCGGATGCGGCCGCCATCATCGAGCAGGCACAAAAAGATGTGGACCAGGCGCTGGAGCAGATGCAGCAAACTCCGTCCGCTATGCAAGAAGCAGGGCAGTCCTTGGAAAATGCTGATAACCGGATTGGACCACTCACAGCGGGTCAGCTTGGTCCTCTTCCTGGGGCGGCCCAATCGGCCTTGCAGTCCGCGCAGGGCTCGTTGTCCAGTGGCGCTGCTCAGGCCTCGGCCGGACAATGTACGCCGGCGCAGGCCAGCGCCGCTGCCGCTGCTGAAGCATTGGCCCAGGCCCAGGCCGCGCTCGCACTGGCTCAAGCCGGTTTGAGCGCCGGGCAGGGCCAGGGACAAGGACAGGGCCAGGGTCGTAATCCGAGTCTTGGCCAGGGTCAGGGGCAAGGGCCTCCGGGTCCGCAAGGGACCGGGCGCCAGGGCAACTGGTCGGGACCAGGAGGAGCCGACGGTCCGAAACGAAATACTGCAGGAACGGGACAGTTCACGGGTTTGCCCAAGCGCGACCGTGCAGCCATTCAACAGTCTCAGTCAGAAAAATATCCGCAGGAGTACGGGCCGCTGGTGGAGCAGTACTTGAAGAATCTCTCGGATCAATCGGGAGAGAAATAAGAAGCGGTGATCTCAGGTTCCCGATTTCAACGGATGGAAGTGTTGCTCAACCGCAATGTTAATCTTAATCTCTTTCCATCGTACGTCTCGAAGTCGAAAGGATCAAGATTAGGATTAAGAGTAAGATTAAGAACCTTCCCTGCGGTGGCCGCCTGTTTTCTGCTGATGCTCGGTGTGGCTCGAAGTGCGTCCACGCCGGGGGCGAGCCACAAGGATGCGGTGGTCGTCGATGAAAAAACTGAGTCGGTGATCAAAGGCGCGCTCAAGTACCTGGCATCGAAACAAAACCCCAACGGCTCCTGGGCCGCCTCCGAGGATGAACAGCGTCATCCCATTGCGATTACTGGTTACACATTGATGGCTTTTCAGGCGGCAGGGCAGTTGCCGGGTGAAGGCGAGTATGGAAAGAACGTGGCGTTGGGGATGCAGTACCTGCTCGATTCGACGGCTAACGACGGCATGATGGGCAACCGCAATGACGGCCAGTACATGTATGGCCACGGCGTCGCGGCTATCTCCCTGGCCGAACTGTATGGTCAGACGCGAGCTCCGGCCATGCGCCCGAAGTTGGAACGCATTATTAAAGTGATCATTGCTTCGCAGAACAACGAAGGTGGCTGGCGTTATCGGCCCATCGCCCGGGATGCAGACATTTCCGTGACCGTCCTGCAAGTCGTCGCGTTGCGCGCGGCCAAGAATGGCGGGTTGGACGTGCCGCAGTTGACCATCGACAATGCCGTCAAATACGTGAAGAAATGCTATCATCCTCCCAGCGGCGGTTTCACCTACCAACCAAATCGGGAGCCGGGTTTCGCCCGGACCGCCGCAGCCATTTATTCATTACAGGTTTGCGGTTTGTACGATGATGAGATGGTGAAACGGGGTTCGGAGTATCTGCTCAAAAACAACAAGCAGCAGGACCAGTGGTTCACTTACGGCAATTTCTACGCCGCTCCCGCGCAGTACATGATGGGCGGCGCCACCTGGCAAAAATGGTACGCCGACCTCAGAGAACTGTTATTGAAAAATGTTTCTGTCAAAGGCGACATCGCCTATTGGGACCGCAACAAGCTCGATCAGGGCAGGGCCGTGGGCGAGATTTATTGCACCGCCGTGTATGCGATGATCCTGGCCATGCCCTATCATTATGTGCCGCTCTATCAACGTTAGGAGCGCGGGCATCCTGCCCGTCGTGGCCAGGCAATTTGCGAGGGCCGGGGACATACTTCGAGTCCTTTCCTACCTTGGCGCGCGCTGCGGGCTGGGAGACTGCGCCTCAGTCCACAGACGCTCACGGTTCGCTGGAGGTTTTGTTCCGGCCATTCCATTTCTTCTGGCCACGAACTTGTGGGCCGCTCATGGTATTGTGAAGACCACGGATGGCAAAACATTCGAAGGAGACATTCGATTGGACGACGGCGCCCTGGTGGTTGCTGGCGCAAACACCGCGGAAAAGGTGGAATTGCAAAACCTCGCTTTGATGCGCATTCAGCCTCCCGCGCCGCCAGCCGATCCGACTTCCCTGACTCAAACCCAGGGTTTGCGTGGCGCCTACTTCACAAATCAGAACTGCACAGGCAACGGCGTCGTTCGCATCGATCCCACGATTGATTTCGACTGGCAGGAAGGCGCTCCCACCAACGGCATTGGGCCGGATCATTTTAGCATCCGCTGGGAAGGTCAAATTAAGGCGCCTGCATCGGAGACCTTTACTTTTCTGGCGCAGGCGGACGACGGTGTGCGGCTCTGGGTCAACAATCAATTGCTCATCGACAAGTGGCAGGCCAGCGCCGGCGAATGGAGCGGCTCCATCGATCTGGAAGCAGGCAAAAAGTACAGTCTTGTCATGCAGTACTTCGACCAGAACGGAAACGCGCTGGCGAAACTTTCCTGGAGCAGTCCTTCGACCCCGCGCCGCATCATTCCTGCGGAGCAATTCTCCCCGCCGGCGGCGCCAGCGACAAATGTTATTGCCACCAATATCGCGACTGCTCTTCCCAGAAACGGCCTGCTCGGACTTTATTTCAACGAGTCCGATTTGTCCGGTGAATTCAAAGTTCGCTACGACCCCACGGTGGAATTCGATGCCAGTGGAGCCGCCCCCATGGACGGCATTAATGCGAACAAGTTCAGCGTGCGTTGGAGCGGAAAGCTCCTCCCGCAGTTCTCCCAGCACTACACCTTCCACACTTTGACCGATGACGGTGTGCGGCTCTGGCTCGACAACAGGCTGATCATCGATTCCTGGCGCGAAGAATCCATCAACCAGACCAGTGTGCCTTTGGTGCTGAACGCGGGTGTGAGATATGACATCCGCATGGAAGCCTTTCACATTGGCCCGCGGTGGATGGCGCGGCTTTCCTGGAGCAGCCCTTCGACACCGATGAGTGTCATTCCCTCCAGCCAGCTTTTTCCAGCCCAGGCACCCGATGCCGCCACGCTGGCCGCGGCAAAACAGAAAACTCCGGCGGGAGTCGTCCTGGCGAGTGGTTCGGTCATCGCGCGCAAGATCCATTCTGCCGATGACACTGTCATCCGCTTTTCGGAATCTACGAAGGGACCCGCCCTTTCGACCGTCAATGTCGCCCGTATTCTTCTTCAGCCGCTCTCGGCGGAGATGGAAAACAAATTGCAGCCCGGCCGCAGCGGTCTGCTTCTGAACAGCAAGGATTTTATCGATGGAGAATTTCGGGCACTGGCCAACGGGCGAATCAAGTTCAGCTCGGTGCTCTTTGGAATCAAGAGCTACGATTTAAACCAGGTCATAGCCGTCGTCCTGCGCGATCTGAAGCCCGCGCCGGCTCGGTTTGAGATCCGCACGAGTGACCAATCTCTGTTGTTCGCCAATGACCTTCGTCTTGAAAAGGATCACGTGGCCTTTGAGGACGCGCTATTGGCCGGCCTGAAAGTTCCGGCTGGCGACCTGCTCGAAATCAAGTCCCGGCAGTAGCAGGAGCGCGGACATCTTGTCCGCAGAGGCGTGATAACAAAGGCAGGCGGCCCCATGCGTTCTCCGAAGGGAACTGAATCAGGCCAAAGCTACCCGTGACAAAATGCACGCGAGTATGGCATGGTTGCCAGCATGAGTAGGCGCCTGGCATCCTGGCTTGCAGCGATTCTTTGCAGCGGCATTGCTCACGCTCAAACGCTTCAACTCAAGACCCGTCAGCGAGTCGAAACGCCCAAAGGCAGTGCCAGGTATGAAGTGACCGAGAAGACGGTCCAATGGGAGGCGAAAAAAACGGCCATCGTCATCTGCGACATGTGGGACCAGCATTGGTGCAAGGGCGCCACGGAGCGTGTCGGGGAAATGGCGCCAGCGATGAACGCGCTGGTTCGCCTGGCACGCAACCGAGGCGTTTTCATCGTTCATGCGCCAAGCGACACGATGGAGTTTTACAAGAACACAGCCCAGCGCAAGCAGGCCCTGGAAGCGCCCGCGGCGACTTCGCCGGTGAAGATCGATCGTTGGAAGAGATTGGATCGCGAAAAAGAGGGACTGTTTCCAATCGATGATTCGGATGGCGGTTGCGACGACCAGCCGCAATGCAAAGGCGGGCCGCCGTATCCTTGGAAACGTCAAATCGCGGCCATTGAAATCGCGCCTGAAGACGCGATCACCGACGACGGGCAGGAGGTTTACAACCTCTTTCAGCAACGCGGCATCGATAATGTGATCGTCATGGGGGTGCACGCGAACATGTGCGTGCTGGGCAGGTCCTTCGCCATCCGCCAGATGGTTTTGCTGGGAAAAAACGTGCTGCTGATGCGCGATTTGACCGACACGATGTACAACTCGCGCATGAAGCCGTTCGTGAATCATTTCCGCGGCACGGATCTGGTGGTGGAACACATTGAGACGTTTTGGTGTCCGTCGGTTACAAGCACGGCATTCACGGGAAAGCCGGCCTTTCGTTTTAAGGCGGATACCATGGAAGTGGCGTCTCCTCCGAAAACGATTGATGACATTGCGGGAAACGAAGCCGTCCGCGAACACATGCGCCGATTTGCAGGACGCGGCCAGACGGTTGAGGCGGGAAAGGGCGCCACGCCGGTGTCAGCGCAGGACACGCTGAAACTCTTCCAGCTTGCCGAGGGACTGGAAATGAGTTTGGCGGTGAGCGAGCCGGATGTGCGCCAGCCGCTCTGCATCAACTTCGACGAACGTGGGCGCATGTGGGTCGTGCAGTATCTTCAGTATCCGTACCCGGCAGGCTTGAAGGTGATTAAATACGACGAACACCTGCGCGCGGTCTTCGACAAAGTGCCGGAGGCCCCGCCCTATCACGTTCCGGGTGCAGACAGGGTAACCATCTTTGAAGACGCCGATGGAGATGGCCTTTTCGAATCGCACAAAGATTTCGTGAGTGGATTGAATATCGCCACCAGCGCGTTGCCTGGGCGTGGCGGCGTCTGGGTCTTGAATCCTCCCTACCTTTTGTTCTATCCCGACAAGGATCGCGATGATGTTCCTGATGGGCCGCCCGAAGTCCACCTCTCGGGGTTTGGCCTCGAAGACACCCACGCCGTGGCCAACAGCCTGACGTGGGGTCCCGATGGCTGGCTTTACGGCGCTCAAGGCAGCACGTGCACGGCGACGATTCGCGGCATCCGATTTCTGGGGCAGGCCATTTGGCGATATCATCCTGTCACGCGCGAGTTCGAACTTTTCGCGGAGGGCGGCGGGAACACCTTCTGCGTCGAGTTCGATCGCAAAGGGCGTCTTTATTCCGGAACGAATTGGGGCAACCAACGCGGCCTTTACTTCGTGCAAGGCGGCTACTACGTCAAAGGCTGGGGCAAGCACGGCCCGTTGACCAATCCTCATGCCTACGGTTTTTTCAATCACATGCCGCACCAGGGTGACGAGGCGCGCTTCTCGCATGCGTTCATTGTCTATGAAGGCGGTGCCCTCCCGCAGAAATACTTTGGCCAGATGTTCGCCATCGTGCCGCTCCACAACCGCGTGCAGGTGGCCGAACTGATTCCGGACGGTTCCTGTTACCGGACTCGCGACCTCGAGCGCTGCGTGGAGACGAGCGACAAATGGTTTCGTCCAGTGGACATCAAAGCCGGCCCCGACGGCGCCGTTTATCTAGCCGACTGGTACGACATTCGCCTGACGCATGTCGATCCGCGAGACAATTGGGACCGTTCCAATGGCCGCATTCACCGGCTGGCCACAAAAGGAACGGCTCCGGCCAAAGCGTTCGATCTTTCCAGGATGTCGAGCGGCGAGCTGATTGGCGTTCTCTCGCATTCGAACAAATGGTTTCGACAGCAGGCCCTGCGCATCTTCGGCGATCGTCGGGACAAGTCCGTTGTGCCGCGGCTGGCCAAAATGGTGCGCGAAGAAAAAGGGCAGCCCGCTCTGGAAGCGCTGTGGGCTTTGCACCTGAGTGGCGGCTTTGATGACGACTTCGCATGGCAACAGTTGAAACATTCGGATGAATACGTGCGCCTGTGGACGGTGCGTTTGCTGGGCGATGCCAGGCGGGTTTCTCCAAAAATCCAGAAGTCTTTGGTGGAACTCGCTCGCAGCGAGAAGCAAGTCCAGGTGCGCAGCCAACTGGCCAGTTCGGTCAAACGACTTCCCGGCCAGGATGCGCTACCCATCATCCGCGAACTTTTGCGGCATGAAGAAGACCTTGAGGATCCTCACATTCCGCTGCTGCTTTGGTGGGCTATCGAAAGCAAAACCATTACGGACCGGGCGGAAGTCTTAAGCCAGTTCAACACGGTGGCGGCGTGGCAGGAGCGAATGATTGCCCGGCACATCATGCATCGTCTCGTGCAGCGCTACGCCGCTGAAGGACGGCAGGATGATCTCAACATCGTGGCGAGCCTGATGAACGAGGCGCCCAATCGCACGGAGCGCGAACGTCTTCTCATGGCGGTGGGCGAAGCGTTCAAAGGACGCAAAATGGAAGATGTGCCCGCCGCTTTGCGAAAGGCGATCGCCGCGACCGGCGGCAAATCCGATCCGTCGCTCATCATCGTGAAGCTCCGTCTCGGAGTCAGCACTGCCGATGAGCTGGCCTATGCGCTGAAATTCATTGGTAAGGGCGAGGAGAAAACAAAGACACAGCGTATCGAGTTTATCCAGGCGCTGGGTGACGCCGGCGAATCGGAAGCAATTACTCCGCTTTTGGAGGCGAGCCGCACTTCACGCTCGCATTCCGTCCGCAAGGCCGCTTTGCAAGCCTTGCAGAACTTCAACGTTTCAAAGATCGGCCATGAAATTCTGGCAGCCTATTCCAGTCTGCCTGCCGAGCAAGGCGTGCGTCCCCAGGCAATCGATGTTTTATCCAAACGCAAGGAATGGTCGCTGGCTTTGCTGAAAGCGGTGGAAGCGAAAGCGCTCCATACCTCGGAGATCGCGTTTGAGAGCCTGGAGCGGATTAGGTTGCACGATGATCCTGAAATCACTCGGCTCGTCCAAAAACTTTGGGGCAATACACGCCGGACCCCGGCCGAGCTGCAGCATCGGATGGAAGCGGTGACCAAGATCGTGAACGATGGCGCCGGGGACGAAACGCGAGGCAAGAAACTCTTCTCCACCGTCTGCGCCAATTGTCACAAGCTCCACGGCGAAGGCCAAACCATCGGCCCGGATCTTACCGGCTATGAACGTGACAATTTGGATTTCATGCTCCTGGCGGTAATCGATCCCAACGCGGGCATTCGAGAGGAATACACCAACTTCGAGTTGGAAACGCAGGATGGCCTGCTGCTGACCGGCTACATCAAAGAGCGGGCCGCTCAATCGGTAACGATTGAGGATGGGCAGCAGGGCCAGGTCATTGTGCCGAAATCCAAGATCAAGTCCCTCCAGGCCTCGGCCCTTTCGCGCATGCCGGAAGGGTTGCTGGACGCAATGGATGACCAACAGCTCCGCGACCTCTTCGTTTATCTGCGTAGCAAAGGGCGTCTGACGGTGAAAGCAAAGTAGTCGCTGTTCACTCAGGTCTGCTGGACTCGCTCCGCTGACGATTTATCTTTCTCTACTTGTCGTTCAAACCGATGCACGGTTGCGGACGCTCCCTTAATCAATTCCCCCGGCCAGACGGACCAAGGCCATCGACGAAGTGAGAGATATGTTGGAGCAGGGCGGCCGGTGAAAAGCTCCCCTCCCACATTCGCTGGACAAAAAGTAGTTTGCCTTGCATGGAAGGGGTAGCGTATTATGGGCACAGTCCGCGTAATTTATGAACGCCCTCCGAACGATTCTCTTTCTCTTCGTCGGATTCGTCCCTTTGACAGTCCTCGGCGAGGGCTCGGCTTTGGTTCACGCGGGCTCCGTGTGGAAGTACCACGACCGGGGCCTGAACCTCGGCACCTTGTGGGTCAGTCCCAACTACGATGACAGTCAGTGGGCCAGCGGGCGGGCACAACTGGGCTACGGCGAAGGCGACGAAGCGACCGTGGTCAATTCCGGCCCGGTCGGCGCTCATTATATCACGACCTATTTTCGGCATACGTTTGTGGTGACCAACGCCTCGGTCTATACCAACCTCACCCTGAGGCTGCTGCGTGATGACGGCGCCGTGGTTTATCTGAATGGGCTGGAGTTCGTCCGCGTGGGCATAGCCCCTGGCCCAGTGAATTATCAGACGCTCGCAAGCAGCGCGGCCATTGAAGGCTCGTTGTTTGTGACGCCATTCCTCAACCCGGGCATCCTTCTCGAAGGCGTCAACGTGCTGGCGGTCGAGATCCATCAGGCGTCGGTCAGCAGCACCGATATCAGTTTTGATTTGGAGTTGGTCAACGATGAACCTTTGGCTATGGCGAGCTTTGTGGATCTGCCGCCCAATGCCGTCTTCGCTTCTCCGACCAAGCTCTCCTTGAGCGCGAAGGCAGCTACCCCTGGTGGCGTCACGAGCCTCAAGTTCTATGTGAACAACAGCGAGATCGATCAGCGCTCCATGTTCAGCCGGCTTTATGCGACGTTTAACCGGGATTTCACCACTCCCAGCAATTACAGTTTGGCTGTGGCCGCCTTCGACAGCCGCGGGTTTTCCAAAACGTCCGTGGTGGAAGTCGTGGTCGAACCGCCGCCCGCCCAGACGACCACGCTGGTGGGAACAGGCGCGACGTGGAGATTCCTGGACGACGGGTCGGAGCTCGGGACGGAATGGCGGGTTGCTGGCTACGATGACCAGACCTGGAACGCCGGGCCGGCCGCCCTGGGTTACGGAAAGGCCGGATTGGCTACGATCGTGCGCAGCAATCGTCTCGACGGCTCCCGTATTACGACGACTTGGCTTCGGCGCACATGGGCGCATCCCGATGGCGGGGCGACGTTCCGGAAGCTGGCGCTTCGCGTTTTGGGTGATGATGGGACCAAGGTTTACCTGAATGGCAGGGAGGTTTTTCGCAACAATTTGCCTTCGGATCCCGTCGGCACTTCCACCCCCGCGCTGGAGGTGACGGATCCGGTGGCATTTACTTCGGGCGCTTTGATCGATCCCTCATTGCTGTTTACGGGAACCAATCTTCTGGCCGCCGAAGTGCACCAGGCCCCGGGCGGGCCGGCGGATCTCATCTTCGATCTTGAATTAGTTGGTCTGAGTGATCCGCGGCTTTCCATTCAACTTGCTGCAGACGACTCCGTCCTGCTCTCCTGGCCTTATCCTTCCATGGGCTACGGTTTGAGCAGCACGCCGGGCTTCGCACCCGCGGAATGGAGCGACGTTACCAATTCCCCGGTGCACGTGGGCAACAACTTCCAAGTAACCGTGCCGAAGTCGGCGCGCAGCCGCTTCTTTCGGCTCTTTAAGGCGAATTGAGCAGGACGCTGCCTGAATCAATTCCCCTGGCCACCGAGGAGGCAAGCCAAATGTAGAATGCAAAAAGGCGTGTTGCCCAAACCGGCCGGAGTGCGCCCGTCCCCGGGCGCAGCAGTGTTCATCAGCCTAAACGCTTGGTAATTCATCAGTGCGCCACCGCTTTTTCACATCTCTGCGCCCGAGGACGGGCGCACTCCGGGTTTGGGCAACATGCCCCAAAGATATGACCCCGCTCATTGGTTGGCATGTTGAGATCCTCGTATCTTTGTGGCTATGGTAGGACTATCAAACTCTGGTCCACGACATTGACGTTCAGGTGCGCTGCCGTTCTCTTTCTTTGTTCTGCTGCCGGTGTCGCGGCGCGAGAAGGGATGGTGCGAACGAGTGATGGAAAGATCTATCAAGGGCAAATTCGCTTCGAGCACAACGGCCTGGTCATTGTGAACGCGGCCGAAGGATACGTGGTTTCTGTCGAGTTGACGAATCTTTGGGCGCTCAGTTTTAAGACGGAAGCCGCGACCAGAACCGAAGAAGGCGCAATTGAAATGGGCGCCTTGCATCGACCATGGCAGGACGCGGACGTGGGCAGGGCCGAGACCTCCGGCAGCGCGAGATATGCTTCCGGCTTGTTTCGGCTGAGCACGTCCGGCACGAACATCCTCGGCGATAGCGATGCATTCCATTTTGTTTATCAGGCGCTCGGCGGAGACAGCGAGATCGTGGCGCGCGTTGTTTACGCGCAGCGCGCCGCGCCAGGCGCCAAAGCCGGCTTGATGATGCGCGGGAATTTGCGAAGCGATTCACCCAATGTCTTTTTAGGTGTCATGCCGGTGGGTGGAGGTGTCTTCCAGTGGCGGGAAGAGGAAGGGCAGGAAACGACCGTGACTAACAGGAAAGACGTGTGCGCCCCGCAGTGGCTTAAGCTGAGAAGGGAAGGGGACAGCTTCAGCGGCTACAAGTCCAGGAACGGCCGGCAATGGGGGCTGATTGAAAAACTCTCGTTGCCCATGGGCAAAGACATTTACGTCGGGTTGGCGATGGCAGCTATCCGGGGCCAGACCGGCCTTGACTCTGCCGAAGCAAAGCTCAGTCATTGTGCCATCGACAACGTCAGGGCGGCTTCGCCCTCCGTGCCGATCACCTCCTTCGTCCCACGAGTCGTCTTGCAAAGCGGTTCGACGATCATGGGGCCAATTGAATGGGCCGACGATGAGGCCATCCATTTCCCGCCCCAACAATGGCGAGAACCGATTCCGGCCTGGGCGGTTTCCGGGATTTTCTTTCAATGGGTGCCTTACCGATTGAACTCTGTTTTCAAAGCGGGCCGGCCAGGCGTGCTGCTGACAAATGGCCAGTTTGTGGATGGCGATTTCCAAGCGATCGAGAGGAGCCGAGTGCAGATCAGCTCGGTGCTCTTTGGACTCCGCCGTTTCGATGTGAACAACGAAGTGTTGGGCGTGGTCCTGCGCAAGCCGGCACCGGGTCGGCACGAGTTCGAGGTGAAAACAACGGACGGCTCTGTTTGGCTGGCCACGGCTTTGAAATTCTCGCCCAACCTGATCGTGATGCGCGACGCGGCGCTGGGAGGCCACAGATTTCCCGTTCATGAACTGCAAGAGGTCCGGCGCACAAGGTGAGCCTTGGTTGTCACTTCGGTCCGAGGGCCCAGCTATGACTTTTGACTTCCGTCCTGGCTCATTTCATATTCCGAATCACTGCCGGCCACAACGTTCGACGCATTTGGCAGTTGCCATTCGCCATTCGCACTCTGCCCTGCGCCGCGGCTCTTGCGATGGAAACGCCACAGCAAACTCACCGCTGCCACTCCCAAACCCGTGGCCAGTCCAATCCAAATGCCGACCGCGCCCAGGCCGCCCGCAAAGCCCAGCGCGGCGCCCATCGGCACAGCGATAAACCAGTAAGCCAGCGCAGCAATCAACGCCGGCACGCGGACATCGGTCAGCCCGCGCAAGGCTGAGATGGCGCCGATCTGAACGCCGTCGGCGATTTGGAATATGGCTGCGACCAGGAGTAATTGCGCCGTCAATTGGATGACTGCGGGCGATGTGATGAACAGGCGAGCAATCGGTTCACGGCCGACCACAAACACAACGGCAAACACGGCCATGACGCCTCCCGCCAGGGCGATGCCTACGAATCCGATGCGCCGCATGCGCGCGAGTTGCGAAGCGCCCCAGGCGTGTCCCACGCGGATGCACGTTGCCATTCCAACGCCCAGCCCGAACATGAAGGTCGTGGCCGCGCACGTGATCGCGATTTGATGCGCCGCGATGGCGTCAGCGCTGATCCAACCCATCATCAGGGCCGCGAAAACGAAAGCGCTTACCTCCAACAGGTGTTGCGCCGCCACAGGCCATCCCAGTCGGAGCAGACGCCCGAATTGTCCGGCACTGAAGGCGGTCCACCACCGGACCGGCTGAAAAGGTCGCAGGGTTGGAGCGCACGTCACATAGGCGACAAGGCACACCGCCATGGCTACGCGTGAAATAAGTGTCGCCCAGCCGGCGCCTTCCAGCCCCAGCGCCGGTGCGCCCCAATGGCCGTAAATCAAGACCCAGTTCAGGCCCACATTGAGCAAAACGCCCGCCAGGAGGATGAAGTTCGGCGGCCAGGGGCGATTCAAAGCTTCGCTGAATTGTTTGCACGCATGTGCGACGAGCATCGGCAGCATCGACCCGCCGAAGAGCATCAGGTAAGTGCCGGAAGCGGCGACGACTTCCGGCGGCTGGCCGAAGCAGCTCAGCAATGGCAGCAGGCAGGCCAGGACGCCGATCGTAAGCACGCCTGCGCCCATGGCTACGACCAGACCGTGCCGCAAGACTTCCCCTGCTGCAGCGGATTGGCGCGCGCCAAAGGCCTGCGAGCCGAGCACCGCTACTGAGGAAAGCAGGCCGATTCCCAGGACCATGGGCAGATGCACGATCGCGTTCACAAACGAAGCGGCTGCCAGCGGGACCACGCCTACGCGGCCCACCATGATCGTATCCGCCAGGCCCACCAACATGTGGGCAAGCATTCCCGCTATGATCGGAAACGACAGTGACAGCGTCAGCGGCACTTCCCGTTGCCAGCGGCGCAAACTTCGAGCCCTTCGCAAAGACATATATTCTTTTTGGCAGGCGTGTTGACCTCAACGCGCCCTTTTTCGGCAGGTTGGATAACGGTCCGCACTGCCGAAATCAGTTTCACAAAATAAAAAACCCACCGCCGGCCGTCAGCGGTGGGTGCAAGATCCGTTCTCTGGTTTACCGGAGCCACCTCCCACTGCCAACGGTGTCCTTAATGACACCATCCCGCAGCGCGTGGGGACGATTGAACATCACAGCACGCATCTGCAAGCACGCAAAATTGACAATGTAAGGTTTCATCGGCGCAAAAACCGAGCGCAGTTAAATGGATTGTCAGCGCAAGGTCAATGATTTAGTTCGCGAAGCGATCGGCGCCATCGGGCGGGACGTCGATGGCAGCGACCGAGACGGTCGCGCTCCCTTTTTCGGCCCCGCAACCGACGATGTCGCTGTTCGTCAGGCCAGAATGCCTTCACGCTCCAGCACTCGGCGAATCTCCTCTGAGTTGGCCAATATTTCGAATTCTTGCTTCTTTATTTTTTTGTTTCCCTCCGTAAGCGAGAATGATTACTATTCAAACATTGAACAGGAGAGGACGGAGGTGAATAGAGGATATGGAAGGATCCAAGGAGTTTTTTTGGGGCGTGGTTCTTGAGGAAGGACCATTCCGCGACCCAAATCCAGCCCCGCGCGCCCTGGTAACAGGATTTATGCTTTCACAATAAGTCGAGGCGACAATGAAAATGCGCTTATACAACCACCGTGACTACGATGTTCGAGCGATTCGTCGGAGAACGCTAAACTGAGTTGAAGAAGCAACCGGTCTAACAAGTCCAAGTGCACCAGAGCATGTCTCAAGCGATCTACCCCCCCATTCTTCTGGTCGAGGACAATCCTCGCGACGTGGAATCAATCCAACGGGCCTTTAGACAAGCGCGCATGACCAATCCGATCAAGGTGGTCACGGATGGAACTGCCGCGATGGAGTACCTCTCTGGCGCGGGAATCTATGGGGACCGCAGTCAATATCCTTTTCCGTTGCTTGTGTTGCTGGAATTGAACTTGCCAAAAGTTTCCGGACTGAAGGTGCTGCAGTGGATTCGGAGACAACCGGCGCTGGAGCAATTACGGGTGGTGATTTTAACGTCTTCAAGACAGGCCGGCGATACGGAGCGCGCGTTTACCCTGGGCGCCAACTCTTATCTGAACAAGCCTGGCAATGTCGAACAATTGGTCATGCTCATGAGTGGCTTGGAACTCCGCTGGGCCGTGCTCGAATAGATTCCGATTATGAGATTCTTCTTTGGGATCGGACCTGTTTTCTTTGTCGCTTCGTTCACTGTTCAGCTCTGGGGCGAAGAGATTTGGCCGGATTTTGGGAAGCTCGCGCCGGTGGCGTTGTGCGCGGCGGCAGTGGAAGCTGCGCGCACCAATAATATTCCCATCGAGGGAATCGATCCGCCTGGCGAGGCTGGCAGTCTCCATCCAGGTGACTCGGTGACGGCGTTGATCACGCTTTTTGAAAAGCGCGGGCAGAAGTCGCAGTGGCTCCTGTACGTCGAGGCGGTTGAACCGACGGCGGAAGAGAAAGCGCGCAAACCCAAAAAGCCGCCGGTCTGCTATGTGGGCGCCGGTGACAAGGTGGAGTTTGCCGGTGCCCGGGCACCGGTCAGCTTGCGGTTGCTGGGCCCGTTCGTGGACGCGACGAACAAGGCTCCCAAAGTGGAAAACCAAAAGGCGCGCATCACGCTCGAAAAAGGATTTCTTGGCATTGGTCTGGATGAGGCGGCCGCAGCGTTCTCTCGAATGCGACAGAACAAATTGAAAGGCAGCTTCGACATCCGTCCAAGGCCGTTTACCGAAGCCGAAACCGCGGAGGGGAAGAAAACAATCGCCGCTTTGCAATTGAGCCTGGAAGAGCAACGCGCCATCGCGGGGTCGCAACTGGCGCTCTTCTCCTACTTTCATCTTGTGCAGGAAACGCCCGGGCTCGATGGCCTGTTTTACAAGGTGGTGAAACTGCCTTCCGTCTGGTCCGTGGTGCGGCATTTCGGTGTGAGCGCGAGCCTGGAGCTGAAAACCGAATATGTGGCGCCGACCGAAGCATCAAACTGGAATCTGATGCCGCAAACACCTTGCTACACCTTTCCACTGGCGCTCCGGGTTAATGAGCATCCGGCGCTGATTGCGACGCTGGTGGTGGCGCCTCCGCGCCCGCCTTTGCTGGAATGCGGGGGGATCGTGGGTCTGCTTGCCGAAAAGCCAGGTGATAAACAGACCTATCTGATTCTGCGAATCATCAGTGCTCGCCACGGGAAGGGCTGAGAATTGAAGACTAGAACGTTTTCAGAAATTCTGTGGCCGATGCGGAAGGGTAGGGCCGCGCTGCTGCGCGGCCAGGCCGCGCGGCAGCGCACTGGTGTCCAGCTATTCCGGGGTGTAATGATGTTTCCCCTTTATTTGTGAGGTTGGAAGCAGGGTGGGGGATGTTATCAACATGGAGTTTGGCGCCTAAAAATTCCTTAC
>Ga0137429_1000181_pt1 | contig 34506 bp, 53 predicted proteins | sample EasRivERMZT736_2_FD_102304 | JGI IMG/M metagenome (GOLD analysis project Ga0137429, IMG submission 102304) | Soil microbial communities from meander-bound floodplain in the East River, Colorado, USA - East River MetaG ERMZT736_2 | ecosystem: Environmental > Terrestrial > Soil > Floodplain ...
CTTTCACCTCCTTTGCCAATTCCGCTGCTGCACGTCCCTGTAATTGTCCTGCTGCGATAATCTCCCTTGTGGCTTTCTGTTGAGCAAACTTTACCACCTCTTCCGCACTGCGTTTTATACCCGTCATGGTGTGACCAAACTTCAACATCGCATCACTCGCAGCAGCTTGTGTTGCTTCAAAGTGCACTTGGCTAAAGGCTTCCGGCACTTTTATATTGAGCTTGCGAATGTCCTTTTTGATGTCCGTTGCTGTGGTGAAATAGATTGCGGGTACTTCTTTCTGTATAAAAGATTTTGTTTGATTATCCAATCTCTGCACAGAATCATTCACTCTTGATAGCATCGCCGCTGCTCGATCACGCGCAAAAGGCGTATTGCTAAAATCCTTCATTTCCCTGATTAGATCGTTATAGGCACGTGTGTAAATGGCTCCCAAAGCCCTGCTTTTGCCGTTCACTAATTGAGAGAAGCCGAGTCCGCTAAAGAGTCCCATACCCTTATCGTACTGCTTACCTCAGCAAACTAACAATTCCAGAGATAGCACCGACAGTACCAAAGACCATCGAAATATAAAAAGATGTTTGACTTGCCTTTCCCTCCAATGTTGCCTTGGAGAGTTTTAGCGTTTCAATGTCCGCATCTAATTTATCAATAGTTGCTCGCAGCTCTATCCTTGTCACAAAGCTTGCCTTTTGGTCTGTGAGTGCCTGTCGAAATTCATTCATCCCCTCCAATCTCTTATCCATAGCTTTATACGCCACATCTGTAGCCCTCTCGATATTGCCAAGCCTTGCCTCTAAATACTCTCTGAGAGGAACAAAGCCATCTTTAGATTGCTGGCTCATTCTTCAATATTACACCTACCTATGGCACAGCCAATATCACTGCTGAGACGGTACAAAATAGGAAGAATGATGCTGCAAGCGTGAACCACACAACCCACACACTCAACTGATCTATTCCATATCTGTTCCATGGCATTTCTGTGAACCTCGAAATAATCTCTTTCACTCTCTGCTGTTTTTCCTCAGATTCAATCTGCACTTTTCTACTATTGGAACCAATGGAGGAATGTTCAACAACAACCATAAGATTATTCTATCAGAATGCGAATTGAGGGGGTGCAGCGGCCTTTGCATCAGAAATCATTTTTATCTTTGCCGCCAGTGCTTCCCCTTCCAATCCATCAAGATTGCGCAATGCATCCTCCAAACTTTGGATACCCGCATTCATGCGCAATGTTTCCACCTGCGTATCCTCCAAAGGATCTTTGGGCAATCCATCGTTGAATTCGACAAACACGTCAGAATGCTGCAATTGTGCAGACGCTTCCCATTCCATCGCATCAACTGTCATGTCCTTAATCACGCGATGATACGGGCGTAATTTCCTCTTTACCTTTGCGAGCGTCGGAAGAATACGCAGTTTGAGCGCACCTACTTTTTCCGCACCTCCTGTGACATTCCAATCCATTAAGAGAGTCGAAATATCCGCAACACGCGCAATCGCCTCAATGATCTTTTCCTGCTCTTTGAATGCAGAATCAATAAGAGGGTTCGCATTCACGATGTACTGAGGAATGATGTCCTCACCTTCCTTTGCCACCTCAAACATCTCCGTATTCTCTACGCGCACTTTTCCAAACTGATCCAGCACACCCGGTGGAACAGCCATCTTCGCACTCGCATGTTTCTTGAGCTGCGTAGCAATTTGCGATTGATTGCGCGTCAATTCCTCAAAGAGAGTGCGCAAATCATCATAATCACTCGCTCCCTCCACTTGCCTCCCTGTTTTCACGTTGTTCACCGTGTACACAGGGATGTAATCGAGTTCAGTTTTCTCATATTGCCCAAGTAGCAAATCCGGCAAATTTGGATCGAGCATCTTGAGAGGGACTAATCCTTGATCAACACCCTGCTCTGTGGAGAGTTTATGTAGCTCGTAGGTGATGAATCCACGTGTGTGCGTCTTGATGAATCGGTACGGCTTTTCATCAATCTTTGGCTCCCACGAGATAATCACACTCTTTGGCTCACTGTGAGAAAACATCGTGTCGTACTGCGGAAACACGTATGCAGGGTTCAACTCACAAAATTCTGCCAAACCATCTTTGAGATACATTTCAAAGTACGCTCTTCCTGCGTAACTTTGCGTCAGTGCAGACTCATCCATGCGATTGTGAAATTCCGTACGGAACATGAAATCATCAATTTTTTTCTGTGCATTCGCGTCCTGCACTTTCACCTTTACTTCTTCCGTAAACATCAGGAAAGCGAAAGATCGAGACAGCTTACCCGCAACGTTCTGTATCACCTCCAATTGATTTTTCTTTTCCTCAGAAGTGCGGAAATACCGAAGCACAAGACCAAACTTGCCACAGTATAGCGAGTAGTTATCCTCAACTTCGCGTGACCGTGCTTTTTCTGCTTCTGTAGGAAACATGAATACATAGTAAAATTCTCTTGGTGTTTACGCCAGTCATTCACTTCCATCCTGTGCACTTTCAACACCGCGTATCTTCTCAATATTCCATAAAGACAACATTAAGGATTGCGGCGCATCATCGTGATCATATTTTGCAGTACCATGTGTGAGGTTTAATTGTCCTGTTGGCCTACGTTCCTTCACTAAGTTTTTCATCTGCTTTTCAAACTTAGGAGTGAGGGGGTGATTCTTTGGATAGGTAAGACGCTCTCTTTCATTGGTCGCAGCAAATGCCTTTGTCAGTTTCTTCGCCATCACATCCTTGTGCTGCACAGTGAAGACCACACCGCGAACAGGTGTACGTATCCTACGCTTGAGCATAGATTTCACCGGATCTCCAACTCCAGTTGTGTCACAAAAAACAAAGCGCAATGACACTTTGTGCTGCATACTTTTTTGCTCCAACCATAATGCAATCTCCTCAACCTGATCCGGGTATTCCCCCTTGAAGATCTCCCAATCGCGTATGTTGCGTTCGTAGTCTGTCATTGTTACCCACGTCTCATCACCATTTTCTCCTTTTGCAAAGTCGATTCCTACATCAGCAATGCGCGAATAGAAATCATCATGCTCACGTCTATGTGCAATAAGGCTCTCCCATGAAATGAAGTTGCCAACCTCTACAATCCATTTCAAATACAAGTTCTTCTGCACCTCATCGCTATCAATACCGTGATCTGCAATATATTTATCCTGTGATTCAATCCAGCGCAGGAACATCGGATTGTTTGTGCGCTCATGTTCTAAGCGCATAGCAATGCGCATGTGCGTGTAATCCAGTCGGATAACACTAATGTCAGGCGTGTTTGTCACCTCAGAAAGCTCCTTTGCCCTACACGCTCTGAACCCTCCATTGCCCACCCAAATATCGACACCTCCCGTAGTGGACATGGCTGGCTCCAATTCATCTTTGAATATCTCATCATCACCAAGGTGCTTTTCGTCACGAATGATAATGTGCGCACTGCGTCCTTCCTTCGTTGTTTTCTTCTCCTCTCTTCTAGCAAACCCTTTGAACAGACCAAAAACATCAAGACGTGAATCATCAGGCAACATCACAATGTCTAAACTCTTTTGCTTAAAAGCAAAGTTATGCTGTAACTCGCATTTGTCATAGAGTTTCTTTGAACGATCAAAAACCTCGCTTCCCGTCGTACGCTCAGGAGCAGTAATGATTGCGCGTAATGGTTCTCCCTCTATCTTTGGGAAGATGTAGGAAAGGAACCATAGGGCATAGCACACCACCTCCGTTTTTCCGATTTGACGACACGCAGAAATATCAATCGTATGTCTCTTCCTCAGCAATACGCGATAGATAATCTCTCGTGCAATTTTCTCCTGCTCAATAGTGATTGTCACATCAAAGAACGCAAGAACACACTCGCAGAAGAGTTTTACGAGGCCATCAACGTGCACGGGATTGTGGACGTTAAAGCTGGGCTTTAGCGTCAACATGTGGGGAAATTGTTATCGTAGAAGACGGCGGGTACATACGATTCAAGAGCAATTGAAATGGATCATTGTCAGGATTTGGTGCAGTTTGCTTGGTGATGTTCGTTGGTTCTCCAAGCTCAGTTTTCACAACATTCAGAATGTCTATCATGTCACCAACAGAGAGCTTGTGTTGCTTACACACCCCGCAGTAATGCGCATCCTCAAATTTCTTTTTGAGCTTTTCAAAAATAACATTCTTAAAGGTCTTCATCTGTTCCACGTTCTCAAAAAAACGTTGCTTTAACTTCTCTTCACCTATCGCGTTTGCTTCCTCCTGAAAGGAGAGAAGTCTTTTCCTCCAATGAAACTTTTGACACCACTTGTCTAAAGTACTTGTAGATATTCCAATATGCTTAGCGACTTTAGCGAGGCTCCTATCACTGCCCATTTCTACGTATATGCAAAATGCTTTGAACATTTCTGGAGTTTCACCTTTCACTGGCGATGGTGGATTGAGTGGTTCCATATGCTGCATGGGTACGCATTTAACGCTTGCGAAGCGAACAGCACGATCACCATAGCGCAACTTCAGTGCACTTGTAAAATAAACAGCAAACTAAACGTTACGACTAAAAAGAACACCCCTATCCATTGCTGGAATTTCCATTTCATCGGAAAAGCATTATGGGAACAACGGTCATCTCCATGGTTATAAAGAGAATACAAAGAACATGCATTACAACAATGGGCTTCATAGAGCTTTAAGGTGAAGGGATAAAGAGCCTCCGGGTGATGTTTGTATGCGTTCGTATCCTTCATTTCCAAGACCTGCCCACACATCTATGCGTTTTCCCTTCACTGATCCACCTGTATCTGCACATCGCACGTATCCTATTTTCTCAATGTGTATTGTCCTTCCAAAATAAGCCAATGGACATGCGGCAATACTCAAAGGAGTCACATTGCGCACGTCCGTTCCATCAGCAGTATGAAAAGGCTCACCATCGCTCTGCATACAAATCTCTGCTTTATAATCACCTTTCATCTTCCCTCCGTACGGCGCGTAGTACAGGTTGGAAATTTTGCACACTCCTACATTCCGCGCCCACCCGTTGTAGTAACGTTCCTGTCCCTCTACTGGCGTGTAGTAGCGAGTCACAGACCAAATACCGAGAAAGTCCCCTGCGTGGGCATTGTCGGCTGTGATAAGGAACGCTGCTACCAAAAGAAGCGTTCGTACCATGTGCCAAACATAGTATCTGAAAGAGACAAGAAAACCGCGCCCTTTTACTTGCGTTTGGACGCGGTTTGTATGGTGGTTTTTACGGTGGTTTTTACGGCTTTATGCGTGGTTTTGACGCACTATACTCCTGTGAGCGACATTACCGATGTGAACGCACTTTGTTGGCTTTGAAGACGCTTGATATTCTTGCGCATACGATCCTCTTTTCTCTCCAAGCGTTCACGTGTCTCCGCTTCCTTCTGCTCCTTACGTTCCCTCTGCAAAACCCATTGATCAAAGCTGCCCCTACGCTCACACCACGTCTTCCCAATAGTGTCAAAAACGAGCGGAAAGCCATCACGGATCTGTCGTACCAATGTCATGCGGTCTATGTCACCAAGCACACGCGCATTGCTCTCTCCGCGCTTTAGAATGCCATGGTGTTCTAACTCATCGGCAATTTTTGACCACTTACGCTGAGACAGCCCTAGGTCACTCATCGCCGCAGTCGTGAAACTCTTTTTCTCGAAAAGATACGATATGAAGTTGTCTAATGGGATTCCCTGATAGGTGTTCTGATTCCCTTTGCCTTTCCTCACGTACGTGCGCTTGCCCAGCAGATACAAACGCTTCGCATTCAGCGTCAGCAAGAGCACGATGCAGAAGACGACTACGCGGGACATAAAAGGCAAGTGGATAGTTGCGGTAAGTATCCCGAGTGCGAAATGCGGAAGCATGATTGCCAGCAAGAACGCTACTGCTGTTAAGCATTTCAAAATTGCTTTCATCAACGACGATGCCGAAGAGTTCTCTAGCCATCTGAGGAACTTTACATAGAGAACACGGCGTAAGGAAAGAAGATGAATGACTTGTTCGTTTTGAATAGGCCGGATTTGAAAATTTTGGTTTTCCATATAATTTTATGTGTGTGTGAAAAATGTAAAACTAGTTTTGCTTTAGGCATGTTTATTGCCTAATTTGAAGAGTGCGGAAGTTGCCGAATGAATCAGGCAAACGCACATACACGAATGGTTCTCTTGTCATTGTGTGTGTTTGGAAGGAAGTAATATGAATATTATACTATAAATCCCCCTATTTTACTAGGGGGAAGTTTTGTACTTGGCATGTTACAACCGCAATTAGCGATTGTCCGTATTTTTTGCCTTCTCCGCTGCACTCTTCTGAGCATCCTCACGACGCTTCTGCTCTGCGAGCTTGTCCTCAATGCCATTCGCAGCAGCATCCAATTTCTTCTGAGCCTGAGAGTCGTTGCCCATAAAATATGGTGGGAAGGAAATAGAAATACATGACTGCAATAGTAGACGATCAAAAAGAACCGCCATTACAGCGGTTCCTCTTGCCTAAGTGGGCATTGTACAAACTATGCTTTCACCGCACTGATCTCTAGTCCCTGCTCTGTGCGCTTGAACATAGCCATTTCGCCAGCGGTGGGCTTCCACTCGCCAGCATCAGCAGCGAGTGTGCAGTTATCCGTGTCCTTATCACCATCCTCAACCTCTGCGGTGACAACGAATACATCGGCACTGATCTGCTCAACATTTTTTACCATGAGTTCCTTGGATTCTCCTACTTGGAAGTTATTGCGAAGCGCATTTACATCTGCGCCTGATTCTGTTTGTGGCTGATCTGCCATAAAAAAGGGGTAATGGAATAAGGATTGCACTATAGCATCCTATGACTAAGGTTCAACCAACAGCACTGCACCTTGTGCAATGTTGCAAACGATATAGGGAACACCCGCGTAATCCACATCCTCCCAATCAATCACGGCTCCAGTTGTAAGGGTGATGCGAAGAGTGCCGTAGTATTTCCCCTTGAGTCCTGCGGTATCTTCTGGCGCAAGAATTACTCGAATCTCTCCACTGGCAATCGTCATATCTGTGGCTCCTACACTCAGGAGCTTTGTTACCACAGCATCATCATTGTCATCCAATAGTCTCTTCTTCAATAGAAATTCAGCTTCCTCAACTTCCGCAGCCTCAATATCATCTCCACGCTTAGCCACCTCACTCCAATCCGCAGAATATGTTGTAAGGAATTGCAAAATGCGATCTGTGGATGCAGGGAAGACGATGACACGCTCTTTTGCCATGTGCTGAGTATAACTACACGGTCATCGTATCGTCCACTATTCCTACAAGACCGCTCAAATCATCAATGTTCCCAATCATGGAATTCAAATCGTCAATGATGCCCGTCATGGTGGTCATTGCTGAAACTGCCTCAGCAGAAGCGGTAACAGAAGCAACCGTGATACGAATAACAACAGGACTGACAGACGATGCAGAATGATGTGTACCACTCGTGGATGTAACGGTAATTTCCACTGGTATAGGAGCAACGTTTGCCGTGGATCTATGTGTGGCAGTAGTGGAAGCAACTGTGATCGTCGTTAACGCGGGTGATACCGATGCTGCATAGACGTTCTGCGCAGTCACAGATGCCACGGATACCAAGACGCTCAGGGGGGCAACAGACGCAGTGGATCTATGTGTTCCCGATGTGGTAGCAACAGTCACGCGCACTATCGCCGGACTCACAGAAGCAGTAGCAATGTTGTTCGCGGTTACTGACCCAACGGAAACTGTCACAAGAACGGGTGAGACGCTTGCTGTGGATCTGTGAGTGGCAGATGTCGTTGTGGCACTCACAAGCACTGCCACGGGGCTTACAGAGGCAGTGCTACGGTGCGTAGCGGATACCGCAGCAGGGATTACATCAATTGCCACAGGATCGACACCTGCGATGTAGCTACTCCCCTCATTGGCTGTTACAGAAGGAACGGTGATCTTGATAGGTACTGCACCTCTTTTGACGTAGACATAGAAAATGGTGTCCCTCGTGCTATCAGGGTTGTAATCAGGAAGAGTTGCTGAATAGACGTTATTTCCTCCGTGTGTTGGAGACGTTGAATCGAGATAAATTCTAGGTCTATTGGTAGCGTCTCCTCCGCTATATTCCACTGCAACCACATACTTTGTCCCCTCTATTAGCTCGTACATGTTCAGCCCAGAGAATGTAAATGTCACGAGAGATGGTGATGTGGGGAACGTGGAAACATCTATTGGATCAGAGACGGCAATTGCTGAACCTGTTGTGTCACTACTCGTACCGTATGTACCAGTGTGCGTGTACAGTTTCGCAATGATATTCCCCGTAGGAGAGTTTACTTTCTCCATGCGGAAAACTACCTGATGCAAAATGCCTCCAATCGCATTGAATGACTGACCAAATCCTACATTCGCTCCTGCACGAACACTGAATGCTCCGCTGTCATTTGAGTCAGGGTAGCTATCGGCAAGGATTGCTGTATCGCTTCCAATGGGAATTCCTTTTGCTTTATGAGTTCCACTCACACTAGCGGCAACCACGTGCACAATCACAGGTGATACCTCCGCAGTAAATGTTCCCTCAAAAGCAGTGGTGGATGTTGGTGTAACGAGTACGGAGACAGGTGCTACGGAAGCCGTGGCTACGTTCTTTGCCGTGACACTCGATACGGTCACAGTGATAGAAACCGGAGCTACAGACGCCGTATCTACCTCTGCATAGGTGGCAGTTGTTGCAGTGGGGATTACTTCAACAATGACGGGGGCAACAACCGCATGATGAATGGATGTTGCTGTTACCGCTGGCACGGTCACGGTAATGGGCACGGGAGATGCAGATGCTGTATCCACTTCGTTGTATGTCGCCGTGAGAGCAGCAGCAGTAACGAGAATGGAAGCTGCTGCAACCGCAGCAGCGAATCGAGCAGTAGCAGTTACAGAAGCTGGCGTTACAGTGATAGGAACAGGAGAGACACCTGCTGTTTGCGTACCACCGCTTTTTCTTGCATATCGCCTACGATTCTGCGTAACAAGTGTCATCGCATTCTGTAGAGTAATTTAATCTCTGCATCAGTAAGAGCATGATCATAGAGAAGTACATCAGCAATTTTCCCATTGAAAAAACTGAATCCATTCAATCGCCCAAAACTAAGGCCAGTCCCATCAGTTGCAGCTAATGTTCCTGTTCCTGTTGCGGTTTTGGTATTTACACCATTCACATACGCAATGAACGTTGCACCGTTCCATGTTAATGCAATGTGATACCACGTTCGCACAACAGGAAGAAAAACGTTATCTATTTTCCCTGCGTTTGTTCCAGTTGTTTTTATTTCCACGTCCATGTTCCCATCTCCACCTGTCCAAATCCAAAATTGTCTGTTTCCCGTTGCTCCTTTTGATATGACACCTCCATCAGCAATCAAAGAATACCAGTTGACCCAAAATGCAAGGGTGAAATAACTAGGGCTGAATTCTACCTGATCACCCAATGTCACTACATCATCCGTTCCCTCACATTGCAATCCATAACCTGAATTGCTTTGATTTGCCGTCCATAATGCTCCACCGGAAATTGTTCCATGATTCTTAAATACACCTTCATCAAGAAATGTGAATCCTGATCCCGGTCTTCCTAGCCATGCACCAATAAGACCTTTTTGTAGTCGTTGATCTAATTGTTCTAAGCCGAACACGTATTGTCCTTTGGTGCGGTAGCGCATAGTCAGCGGGGAAAATGCGGCTACGCTGCTACGTTCTCATAGACTCCTGTGACGTAAATAGCATGATTGCCGCCAGTGGAATTAAGGTTAACACCTGTATTGTGAACCACAAACACCACAAATTTTTTCGGCAATGTTCCACCAAACAACGCTGCTACTGAAATAGGAGCAAAAAAGTATGTTCTATCGCTTGTATTGTTCGTAGGCAAGACAGCAGCGAGTTTGAGAGAAGCATCACGAATATCCGCGCTTGTAATTGTTTCATTACTGTCTGTTCCATCAAGAACATCGGGGTAAGTAGAGTCCTCAATCAAAGCTCCGACATAGACACGTATTTCCTTTGAAGCAGTAGGTGATGTCCCTGTGGTGATCTTCCCACCAAGCAAATAATCAATATATTTATCTGTTGTATTATCAACAGCAGTGGACTCACGCCCTGCAAGTAGGTTCGTATCCGTAGCAAGGCTAGCAAGCGTAATAGTCAGTGCTGCCGACGATGCATACACTAATTTGATGTCACCGGATGCCATAGTTAAGCGGCGAAGAGGTCAACAAAAGTTGCAACGTTTGCAAGGATGGCAGCATCAGTTGCTGCTTCAATTTGAGCTTTTGTAGTACTCTTATTCGCAGCGAGAACAGCCCAGATCATCTGCTTTGCTTTCTCATCAGGATGCTCATATGCCTCCTTTGCCCATACCAATCGCAATGCATGATTCGATATTCCTCCACTTTCTGCACGAATAACATCAGCTTGCACAGCAACCGCACTAGTTACTTTACGCAGAAGATTCGTATTGTTTGCCAGATCATAGAGTTCATCGTATGAAGCCATAAAATTACTTAATCTTGGAAGCGGGGAACCATGTAGGAAATCCACCACTCACTGCCAGAAGCCATTGTTCACCCACTTGGATCACCACGCCTTTCTTCGTGACTGCATCACGCTCTTCAACTTTTGTCACAGTGAGCTTTTCACCATGAATTGTTTCTACGTTGTCGCCAACCTTGAATTTCTTGTCTGCCATAAAATTGAATGGGAAGAGAGCTATTAACCCTGAGCGATTTGCAGGATTCCTTCAGCGTTCCAAGGAATATCAATCTGTGTAGCCGTTGCAGGGATATCCGCAGTGAAGTCTATGAAAGCGATAGGAATATTGTCAGAATCATTCGTTACGAACTTTAAGATCAATGCACCTTGAATAGCTCTTGTGGCATTTCCACTAAGTCCAGTGAATGACACATCCGTTGCATCAAACTCCGCACGGTCATTGGCGTCATCCGTGTTTACTGCTTCAGAAGCAAGAGCCACACGGGCGTACCCCGTTGCATCACATTCATCCAACGTACCGATGTTTGCCACAAAGTTGATTGCATCCTTGTCCGTGTCTGCCGTGGTATTCGTCATCAGAAGTGCAACACGGATGTCATGGGTATCGAGATCAATTGATCCATCCACAAGCCTTTTAAGAGCATTGTTGAAAACGTTGCTCGCCATGAACATCTTGAAGAATGTTTGACTGCGCATCATCTGCGCAAACTCCGCAGCAGTGAGAGTACGTGTCTTGAACCGTGGAGTTATGGTGATGCGTTGCATAGGGACAGAGGGAATTAAAGCAGTCTTAGTTGCTTACAACAAGTAAGTCGCATCCAGCAGTCACAGAAGCGTTGTTACCGCTCGTGGAAGCTGCGAGTTTTACATCTGTCTTTTCTGCGAACACAAAGCCCGTAGAGAAATTGTCACGCCACAGAGGGAGTGCGCTTGAAACTGCAATTTGATGGATTGTCTCAAACACGCCACCTAATGCACGTGCCAACAGTGAACCCATGACGATCATGGAAGCTGTGGGAGTGGTGAAATACGTAGAGAGAGCAAAGGCAGTCTTCCCAGCAGGAACGGTATAGATTGCTCCAAACCATTGTGTTGCAGCAGCAGTGATACGCGCAGAAACCGTAGAATCTGTTGCAGCGGTGGCAGTAATGTTTCCTACTGCTGCGCCAGTGCTACCCGCAGTAAGGACACGCATACTGTTGATTCGCAAGAAAGCTGTTGTGGTATTCACAGCGTCCGTTCCATTCATCGTTACAATCTCCGTGACTTCAACGTATGACGCATTCAAACCTTTGATCTCTACAGTGAATGCGCCCGTGAGTGTTGCAGCAAGACCACCTGTGAGTGCAGCACCTTCCACAGAAATACCCGCTGATTCGCTTGTTACTGTGGTGATCGAGTTTCCACCCGTACCCGTTGCAACAGCAGTGAGTGTGACTGTATCCGTTACTGCTACTGCCTCTACGAGAGCAGAAAGTGTTGCATTCGCATTAATAGCATCAGCAAGGTTTTCAGCAGTCTCATCCTCATCCGCGCCAATCTCAAAGTCTGTTCCTGCAACCAAGTCAACATCAGCGATGGTTACAAAAACAACATCCTCACCTCCCAAAAGCGTTGTATCGGAAAGTGTCAATGCGCTTCCCGTCTTTGCCAAAGTGATTGCATTTCCATCTGTTCCGGCAGTGACAGCAGTAATCGTGATTGTGGTTCCATCATCGGTAGCATTCACCTCAGCCATGGAGTTAATCAAAATCGTGAGAGTAGTAATGCTTATGAATTCATCGTTAAGTGCAACTGCTGCTCTCTTGGTGAACGTTCGTCCATTGACCACCAATGTATCTCCGTTTGCAGGTGCGCCATACGTCACTGTTCCTGTAGCTGCCACTGCTACGAGTTCTGCAATGTCCTCCACCACAATATCGCCTTCCGCAGCAACAGCATCATCCTCATCCTCTGCACTATCGCTATCAATCGCATGAACACGTGCGGCGGTTGGGAAAGCGTATGTTCCTCCACCCTCGTGGATGTCCTCAATGGTCGTATCAATGTCTGCATTGCGCCCAAGTATGTGAACAACACTTGCTGCGCCATCAGCCCCCTCAGCAGCAACTAGAAAATTATCTCCAAGTCTTTTGTCCTGCATGAGAGCCTTGAGCTGAGATGACATGGAGCAATCCTACACCGTAAGAAAATCTCTACGCAAGCGCACTCAAAAATCATCTTCCGTAAAATCATCATTTTCCTCGCTTGCATCTTCCGTGTGCTGACACCTTGGGTAATCGACACAGCCATAGAAAGATCCTGTCTTCCAGCCGTGCAGCACCATTTGCTTTCCGCAAATGCAGATAGGCGCATTGCTCATAGGTCAATTGTACCAATGCGAATTTCTGGCTTCAATGCATCGGGGTTTTTCGATTTGACAGATTCCCCGGTGACTATGTTCTTATCAGCTTTCCGCAATTTCTCATGCTCATATTCTTTCATCACATTGGCGATGTAAAACTTACCTTTACTCTCCGCTTCCAAGAAAGCATCAAACTTCTGACGTGGCACATCGAAGTACTGAAACTTCGCACCGTTTATAAACTGCACAATGAGAATGCCAATAGATTCATCATCCGTGTATTCATCAAAGCCAATAGCATCAATGTTCGATGATGTAACTTTGGTTAACTTTACGCTCATAGTCTTGGATCGAAAATTCCTTTGCCATTCTCAAAGTCCCGTACTCGTCGCTGAATGGTATTAGCGTCTAAAATTAACTTCCACACAAGCGGCCACTGTGGGTGATTTTGAATTCCCTCAATGCTGTAGAGTGGGAGAAATTCTTTGAATACAGACTCAAGATTGATAGGTCGTTGGCGTGAAAGTGATGGGTTATTTTCCAAGATCATCTTCACGTTATTTTGGATTTGAGTATGTGGGGTATCGCCAAACATGGAAGATTGACTACTCATGCTTTACAGGGATTCCCACTTGGATCAGGGATGAACGTATCAAGAGCTTCGTAAATCTTAGAATCCCAACCTGGATCTATCGTGCAAAGTTTCTTGCGCCATTCCTGCACAGAAAGCCCACAGAGCTGAGCAGCCTTCTCATACACACAAGCACAGCAGAGCTTCGTCACACGTCCACCTACACCCCATAGCGGGGCAACATGAAGATGTTCTTCTGGCGTTGGGCATGGATTGAGATTTGAAGGCCATAGCTTCTTTGGCTCTTCGATGACCTGCTTTTTCTTTCCAGCCATTCGATTGATTAATGCAGTCATCATAGGACACTATGATGCATATACGTTACTTAAGAGTCAATGGTAAAACTCATGGATAAATGTACACAGGGATTTGAAGTGCGTGATGATCCCTCTGAGCTTTCTGATACTCAACCTTTAATTTCTTCGTGGCCTTTTCGATATTCTCAATCGGGAAGGAAAACCGTTCCTGCAATGTTTGGAACTCGTTCTCGCCAATCTTCACAGGCAATTCTCTAGCAGCATCCAAAACATAAATATGCTGACCAATCACATAGCTCGCGTCTTTCATCGACAATGCGTATAGATCAATTACCTCAGCTTGCTTCTCTGCAAATGTCTGCCAATCGTTCATGCGCTCTTCGCAGACACTGGCATTGTGTAAGCGTATTTGTGCAAATGATTTTGCGAGAACAAAAATCGAAACCAGTGCAATAACCCATAGCCAAAATGTTGATCGAGAAGTCATGTTTTGGGGAATAGAACTTTCTCCAATTCCAAAAGTCTCAACATTTTTTCATCACGTTCTTGCATGAGCATGTAGACGCGGTTTGGTATCTCACGCTTACGAAAGTTTTGATATAGACCTGCAATACGCTGTGGGATTTCATTGATCGACTTCGCCAAAGAATTGTACTCAGCCACAAGAGCACGATTTTCCTGTGTTGGTTCTAGCACGACGTTCTGCAAATTTTCATTCTTCAAACGTGCCATAACTTTCTTGCCAGCAAAGTTAGCAATATTCATAACTCACCGTCGTTAAAGCCCATACCTGTGTTTACATCGGGTGATTGTGGCTCACGCATTGGATCGCCTTTGAAACCTTCACGCTTTGCTTTCTTCAGCGCACGGCAATTTTGACATCGCCTTGGTGGAGTGAGATTTTTGCTTTTGTAGAAACCTCTCTCGCCATCTGTGAATGTAAACGGTTCGTTGCAATCGCAACATGTGATTGTCTGATCCATAAAACTTTTGAAAAGAAATAAAAAATAAAACTATTCCCAATCTTGTACATTCGCCGGGGACTTGTCTAGCTCTTGGAATTTACGCCTCTGAGGGGCGTACGAGGCATTTGTTAAGTACATGGAATAGTTTGGAAAAATTAAAATCCTTTTTTACTGAGTAAGGCATCAATGCTAGACCATAAGGCTCTAACGCCTTCTTCACCATGACAAGCAACACAGAATATATGGCATCCATCAAACATATAACTGCCTTTACCATCGCACGTTGTACATCCTTTCCTGCCTTTAGATTTTTCAAGAATCTGCTCAATCATAGAATTCTGTGGAAGAAAGTAATTTTGTTGATATTGAGTCTGGTTTTAACAGTTCAACTCGTTTTTGTTGCTCGATAAATTCAGAAGAAAACCAAGGCTTAGCAATAGGCTTAACCATGTTTATGAAATTTTTGCTGTACCACGCTCCATGGATCAACACATTTGAATTCTCAGGATTTTGGAGAGCGGAAATGAGCTGTTCGCCAATTTCTTGCTTCACATGAAGCGTGGTCTTGTCTTTGAAAAAAATTATATAGCGCATCGTGTATGGGGTTAAGAAATAATAGCTGTTTTACCATAGCCTCTCGTTTTTGATGAAAAATCTTTCACACGAGAGAACCACGTCGAGAGTCTACGTTTCACATCAAATGTTTGTTGTAATTGCCATTTTTGCTTTGTACCAATTTTATTCGGCTCTGTCCAATACAATACAAAATTTTTCATTTCTTTTCGCACAGCATTTTCGTTCGCGCCTTTTTCCAAAAAAAATAAAATTATCTCTTCCTGTTTTTTTTCGTTTTCAAAAAATGATTTAGCTTCTTGGAATGGTGTCGTCAGCGACGGCGATCCGTCGCTCGCCCCACCTTCACTAACACCTTCACTAACAATAACACCTTCACTAACACCTTCAGTGGTGGGGACTCCACGAGCACTCGATGTGACCACGTTGTGTGAAATAGACTTAACGTAATCATAATCTCCTATAGTATACTTAATATAACGAGAATCTGGTTTTTGGTACTTTGTGAAATTTAATATAAGACCATATTCTTTACCGTTGTGACTAAATGACTTTATTCTATTATGTTTTATAAGTTCATTTAAGAATTTATCCACTTTTACACCCTCATCGAAGGGGAAAATTTGTGATTTTAATAGTCGTTCATGCCACTCAAAAACACCTGCATCATCAGCGCATGTCCATAGCCCAATATAGAATAAGCGAGCACCCATCGAGCACTCTGCGAGAGTCGTGTCATTCCAAAAGCCTGGGTGGATCGCTCGTATTTTTGCCATATAAATTACACAGCCCTTTTCGCCAGCGGGTACGTGGAAATTGCGGTATCCGGCAGTACACCGCTGGCGACAAGAGCCGATGATTTATGAACCAGATACCGCACATCCGAAACATACGCCCCCAATCACAGCACGTATACGCTCCTTACATCACTTGATCTTGAAACAAGTTACAATTGTTCTTTATTGTTCTTTTTAAGATTCCTTCCACTTCGAGAGCTGAGAGCGTGAGCAATAAATACCTCCACAGCCTCATCAGTGATGCACCAATCCCCCTGAGCCATGTATGCCCCTTCAAACCCTCCTGCCTTGCATATACGGGCAACAGAACGATGTGACAGAGGCTTTGCATTCGATGGTAGAATGCGCTTGGAAATGATCTCAGCGACTTCATGGGTATTGTAGATGGTGGCGGTAGGCATAGTGAGAAGTGGTGAGTAAGTGGTTAACGTCGTCTTTTGAGGACATGATAGAGCACTGCGCATAAAACAATACATGCCATCCCTTGCCAATAAATACATTCTTTTTCATAATCCATTTTGGGCAAGGTCGGTTAAATGATCTTCATATTCTTTTTCTTCACGATCCCTTTTTCGGTCTTCCTCATCAATGTTGTCATCCATGGAAATGGTGATGGATTCAGGAGTATTCATAGAGGCGGGAGAGTAATGGAAAGAGATGAAACACGAACCTTCTGAAGCTCAAAGGTGTATGTTTCCTGAGCATGAGCATCCGTGATGGAACGTAGCCGTTCTTTGTGCTTCTGCATGAGCGTAAACATACGCTCACTACTGAATGAATCTGAGAGGGTAAGCTGACGTACTTCATGCTGAAAACGCAATTCTTCCTGTTCTTGTGCCGATGATGTGCTTTGTGCGTAGTTCATAAAATCAATTGCTCCACTCTTGGAGCGTAGGGGAATTCTCTGCAATACGATCAACCGCCTGTTTTATATCCTCATTGGGCAACACTTGTTTCTCTCTATCGGGCTGAGTGTAAAATAAGCCAAAGGATTGCAGTGCAAAGCTCTTTGCGTACTCCAACACCCATTCAGGCGGCTTCTCTGAAATGTGCTGCTTTCGTATTTCTAACAATTGTTCCTCACTTCGCTGCCCATCCCATCCAACGCGCTCAACATGCTCCCACCATCCTGCATCCTGCAAATAGGCTCTCATACCCTCTGCCTCAATAGGGAATGCCAGAGATAGGCGCAAAAAATTCTCAGAATCCGCTTTGCAGAACAGGTGTGCAAGCATCGTGTGGAATCCACCACCAATGTGGTACTGCCAATCAAATACAAACTTTTCCGATGGTGTCAAATCCTTGTACATGGCTTAGGTAAGAGAAAAAATAAAAGTAGTCGAATTCGAGTAGTTTACGATTGTACAATTTCAGGTTCTTTTGGTGCTTCCAAAAGTGCAGCAACATTTTGCACTTTCTGCTCACCTACTGTGTGCATGATCGTTGCCAGTTCTTTCACCAAATCGAATGCGCGAGCAGGAAGATCAAAGTTCTGTTCCTTCCAACCATAGGCATTGTTGTAATTGACTGAGGTAACGCAGTACCCACTCTCTGTGAGAAGATCCATTTGAATACTGGCATTGGGCATTCCTGCCTCATCATCCTTTGGCATGGTGATACTGAATCCTGTAAGGCGAGTTTTCGTGATAGTGATGTGAAGACGTTTTTGCATCTTGGCGTGGAGAAATAGGGAAATAAAAATTGGCGAGTATCTATTCATGTATAGTTGAGAATGAGAATCGGGAGCGATAGAATGTGGTACATGGCTGAATCGAAAACGAATAAAGAACGGTTCTTCACAATGCTGGCTTTGGCGGCAGAGACACCCTCTCCAACAGCAAGTCGAAGAAGTGCCGTCCATCGTCCTTGTGGTTCCACTTCCAAGCGTACTCACGCACGTAGGAAGCAAGGTGCTTCGGACTGACGACATGGTGCGTCCCGTCAATGGAACGCTTTAGCTGGCTCCAAAAGCCTTCAATGGTGTTCGTGTGAACGTCACCCTTGGCGTACTCGCCCTTGGAGTGGCTTACCGTGTCGTGCTTCAAGTCCAGCAGGTCGGTTATCTTGTGATAGCTGTTCATCTCGTCGGTCATCATCCGTGTGCCTTTGGCGATATGGGACTGGAAGTGCGGCAGGAGCGTTGCGGCCTTCACGTCTGGCACAACAGCCGTGTTCATCTTGCCTTTGCGCTGGATGGCTCCGAAGACGATGGTCTTGCCTTCCGCTCCACGGCCACGCTTGCCCTTCCTCTTGCCTCCTACGACCGTCTCATCCGCTTCCACGTCTCCAAAGAGCTTGTCAGCGTTCTCGTCCATCATGGAGCGAATCATGCGTGTCATGCGTAGAGCCGTCTGGTAGTGCTTCACGCCGATATGCCGTTGCAGTTCCAAGGCGGCCACGCCGTTCCTGCTTTGCGACATGAGGAAGATAGCGAAATACCACTTCACAAGGTCGGTTTCGCTCTTGTGGAAGATAGTGCCGTTCTTCGGGCTTATCTGGCTACCGCCGCAGGAGCAGACGTAGTGCGCCGTTCCCTTCTGCAAGTAGTATTTGTCCTTCTGGCCGCAAGCGGCGCACGTAGCGTCCTTGTGGAGCCTTTGGAACAGGTCTTCAAGGCAAGCCTCGTTCGTGGGGAAACGCCGATTGAATTGCTTGATGGTGAAGGTGGGCATCATCGGTTGGCTTTGAAAAAAGCAGAAGCGAATCCAGCAGGTGTGATAGAGCGTTGTGCAGCACGTTTGTTCCATCCTTCAGGGAGGACGTAATCGCCCGGCAGGGGTGGTAATTCCCGTGAATTGAGATGGCTCTGCTTCCTCTGCCGCATGTTCAACATGACGATTTTCTGCTTCGGGACATTGTAGAAGCCCCACAGGTCAGTTCCTTTCGTGTGCGGGTCGCCGTAGTCGTTCGGATGAAACGTGAGAGGCGGCTTACCAAGATAGTGTCGCAAGAATCCTTTTGGATTCTCCAAAGCCCAGAACTTCGCTCCACCATGCACACATTCTTGGATTATCGCCAGACAACGATTCACAAGCTCCATACCACCCCTCAAATCCCGGGGCGTACTGGCCGTTGTTCGGGCGAAGCTGAACATCGTGCATGTCGGTGCTGCCAGAACGCCGTACACGCCATCTGGCGGTTCATAGGTGAAGACATCGTGCGCTGGGAGCGTAACGAGCCGAACATCGTATCCAGCGTCCTTGTACGGCTTGCTCCATGAGCCGGTACCGCCGCACAAGTCGAGGATGATTTTGGAGGAGTTTTCCGTAGAGGGGTGGGGAAATGTGCGATAAGACTACTCTCTCATTTACTATATGTCAATAGATAATCGCCTAAAATTAAACGTTCCATTTATGCTTGCAGCTAAAACAGATGTATTTCTTTGGCTTGCGCCCTATTGCCATTAGCATCATGAAAGTTCCAATGAGCGCAAAAAGAAGTGGGAAAATCAGGAAGCTAAATAACATGCCGAATGTAAAGAAAAGAAGGCCGATGATTGCGGTGATCTTTCGATCACTCACAGTGTTATAGCTATTACAATTGAAGCAGCGTACTTGCATGGGATTTCCGGGGGAAGTGGGTAAGAATAAAGGAAAAGTGAATAGTGTAAAACGTGCTTTATATGGCTTCTTTCTTCTCTTTCTTGGGTTTCTTTTCTACAGCATCAGTAACTTCACCCGCTTCGTTCGTGAGTGGTAATACACCTTCTCCCAAATCATCCTGCATAAGAAAATCCTTTGAAACAAGACGTGGTTTATTGTCTACAGTTATGACCACTGCGATACCGCGCTTAATCGCCTCATCGCCAATTTTCTTGTAACCAGTGCGGATAACATCAGGCTTCATTTCTGCAATGGCTGTATCGCTGGCTGTACCAAAGGCGAACATAAGAAGATCTGATTTCAATTGCTTCTCTGCCTTCCCTGAGCCGGGGGCAATACGATCAAGCAAACCATTCAAATCTTCCACTGCCTTATCGCGCTCACGCCTCCATGTGTAGTTATCCTCTTCATTCTTGAAGAGCAGGGCAGTATCACCCTCTTGAATCATATTGAGATCGCGCACCACGGGAGATTCAAGCATACGATCAATGGCGGGTGCGAAGTCCTCATATTTCGGGTTCTTAAAGATTTTCCCATCAATGAGAGTTGAACGGTCTTTGATGATTTTTGCACTGCGGTACGTTTCAATCTTTCCTGCCTCTAGCACGTCTTCAAAGCGTTCCATTAGCACAAGCACATCAGGCTCATACGCTGTCTCACCTTCCACTTTCATTTTCACGCCAGACTTGAAGATTTCACGCTTCCCTGTCTCTGCGTTCTTCTCTGTCTCGTACTCATATCCTGCACGTCCCGTCATAATGACATGGTAGGGGTCGCGCACGAAATGATTTGAAAATTCTGTTTTCCACGTAGGTTTGATTTGTCCCCAATCTTGAAACTCTAAACGTGTACGGTTCTTTTTCTCCATATATGCCTTCAAAAATTCTTCCCACACATGAGAAATAGAATCAATGATCAGGATGTTGCTAATGGGATGATTGCGCATACGTTCCATAGTTTCTTTTAAATCTGCCATCGAACGTGAGGAGCGCAGAAGTACTTGGATTCCTGCCTCAGCAAAGAATGGCTTTAAGAATTTTGCAGCTTCCTCCGTGTCGAAAATGACGATAGGGAGCTTGGAGCCAATGCGCTTGTGCAAGCCAATGGCAAGCATTGCAGCGGTGTACGTTTTTCCGCATCCTGCGAATCCTTCAAGGGCGCACTTGAAGTAGGGCTTTGTGTTATCGAGTCCTGTAAAGAATGTGTCCTGTGCTGGCGTGGCAGTAGGCATACTAGAAAGAAAGAAAAAAAATAAGGAGCAGGAGTGTACCGCATGAAATACTGAATACGATGCACATATCCTGCAATGTGCGCCGTTTCATTCTGTTGTACCCGGCTAGGGTGATGTAGCTCATGTAAAAGAGTGATGAAATAGATTGTTACTAACATGCTCTTACGTTACTTTGAAGTCAATAGACAAAATATGCATGTGCTACTATCTCGCTCTGGCAAGGCTATGTGTGTCCCCGGCGTACTTACGCCACAGGTGACGATTAGCGCATTCCCTACGTCCGTGCGGAGGCAGTAGACGCTCGTGCGGACGCTGCTTCTTCATGTGTATACAACATGTATAGTACGTATATATGTTATATATATCGAAGAAAAGGAAGGGTGGGAAAAAAGGCTATTGATCTGTGCTATACTCCACACATGGGTCAAATAATCGCCATTATCGGGATAGGCTTGATGGTGCAAAGTGTTCTCCCATTCCCACACATGAATCTCGTAGGATTCATTGTGTTTGCAGTGGGTAGTGTCATGGCACTTTTCCGCATCTAAAAGCCAATAGAGTGGATTGTAAACCACTCTTTTTGTTATTGTAAACAAGATTGTCAACTGTATCACATACGGCAAACCTCCTCACAGTGAGTCGGAGGGGTTTGCAGACGGGTGATCAAACCCGAATCACGACGTGCGTGATGTCAGTATACTATTTATTCACCACCACATTAGGCGTTTGCTTCAAATCCTTTGCAACGCTGTAGAGTCCAGTCACGGAACCTCCAAAGACGATTCCTACCATGATTCCTGTGACCGTCACCATATCGCCATGGGAAAGCTGAGAAGACACTGCGAGTAGCACACCCATAAAACACGCAGAGGGTGGAAGAACCTTGTCACGGATATTCTCAGGTATGAGTTTCCCGAGCAATGCTGTGAGTCCAAGGATTGTCCCCGTTGCAAGCAAAATTTCTGCGACAGATTCAAAGACACCAAATGTGATCAAATCAAGATCCATAAAAATGATTAGGAAGAAATAAAACGCTCTTTGAAGTTCTTGAGCGCAGCGGCAATACGTACCTGACTCATTGGCGCATTCGGGTTATCCCAACCACCCGATATAATCCCATTCTCTGTAGCCCATTTCTGTGCTTCCTCCTCCCATGTCATCTCAGTGATGTACTTAATATTCGTGAATGGCCTGTACTCCACAATTTTATAGACCAATGGCTCTGCTTGAGTCGGATAATCCAATGGATCAATTTGTAATTTCTTCTCTGCATTTACCATGAAGAAATGTGTTGGGTATCCCTGCGGAGAGTAATTATCTGTCATCGCAATGCACCATCCCTTTGGGGCAATGGTGGTTTTCGGCAATGCTTCACCTCCACATCCTTTGGCAATCGCGTTTGAATTCACAAGTCCAGAATCCGTGACACCATTGGGAATTTTTAAAATCTCCAATGGATGCTTCTGATAGAGAGTAGCAAGACTGCACACAAAGCATCCGTATCCATTGATCGTTAGTTTGCTCTTTCCCAGTCTCATGCTCCCGTAGGATGGATCACGCTGTGAGTATTCTTGCATGGCACGAGATTATCACCTCTCCGTATTCTTGGCCATGTGCTCATTGATTGAGTGCATTGATTTGTTTATTTCAGATAATATACGCGGCAAATCTCTAAACGCCCTAATAAATTCTTCGCTTTCAGAAGCCGCTTTTGCTATTTTATCAATCACAGGATTCTTGCTAATGTCCACGCTTTCAAGAATGGCAATGCGCTTATCTTTTTCCTCAATTAAGCCCGTCAATCTGCCGATTTCAGTAGTCATGTTGATGATTTGGTCTTTCATTTCTTTGCGCTCTTTGTCTTGCAATTCATCACGCGCTCTGTACATAGAAAGAATGTCTGTATTGGCCTGATTACCTCCCCTTTTCCAGTAAAGGAAAATACCTGATGCAATCCCAAACATCAGCAAAAGAGAATTCAAATCCATTGGGATAGAATATACGGGCATATTGCCGTTGACGCAATTCTGTGATCAAAATTATCACGAACGTGTTGCGCGAAAATTTGAAATCCATCCTTGTACTGTCTCACTTGAATCACAGGAAACATGCAGAGTGAAATTTACTCTCGTAGAAGACGTGGGAACCACTATAGCTTTTACCTTTGCTTCCCATGTTTCCGCTTCCTCCACATCAAGAAATGTCGTGCTGCCCTGTTGTGTTCCACTCTCGTTATAAAAATCAATTTCCAAAGAGACTGCCTTTGATGCACTGATCGCATCAGCGAACAGCTCACAGGTCACACGGATCACTTCACCCGCAGTTACGCCGGGTAATGTCTTGGCTTCCGCTGCGCTAATTGTCTTTACACCATTACCAAGGGCAAGTGACAAATATGCGTCAGCATTCGCTCCTGCGGGGTCGATACTGAGTGTGGCTGTATCCCTCTCATCCTTCACTTCAAACGCAGCAGTGCCCGTACTGGAAGCCGTGACAGTGCCATAGTAGAGCGAGTCACCTACAAGATTCTCTCCACTACTGAATGAATCCGTACCAGACCATTTAGAAAAATTGTCACGCCATAGGTCAAAGAATCCTTCGTACTCCAACATCGTGCGCCATGTGGAAAGTTCATCATCGGTCATCTTTTCTGCACATGCAGCGACAAGACGTAATGCACCTTTTTGGAAGTAGGAAAGGTTCGTGTCCTTCGCTAATTTGAAATCACCTGTGCTCGTATCAAAAGAAGTTCCTGTATCTGTTTGTGTTCCCCGACTCGTGCCATCAATGAGCACTTGAATCCCTGTAGTATTGCTTCCACGGAACACGATCAAATGCGGTTTACCTTTCGTTAAATATGTATCGGAACTCGCAACAGTTACGGTCTTCACGTTGCCATCCAACTTAATTTCACACACCAAACTCGTACCATTGAAATAGATGCGCGGATAATGCGTGGAACCAAAGAGGCCATACACAATGCCTTCTTGATTCGTCATTTCATTCCTGCTCAAGATAACACCAATGGTGAATTCCGTGATCGTTACACCATTCACTCCAAGATTATCCGAAAGGTAATCGTCCACTCCATCAGCAATATAACCGTACGGTGCGAGCTGCGCACCACTTACGGTTGCATCCACATTCGTATCTTCTTTGTCTGTCCACGTTGCAGCAGCACTATCCCTTCCATCGAGATACATCAAAAACTGAATGGCGTATGCATTGCGCTTTCTGTGGATCGTGAACGGTGTATCGAAACCCGTAGGACTCATACGCGTATCCTACCAGACCACTCCCGTTGCGATGATCTTATTTAAGAACATGGTTGGTTGCATAATATCCTGCGAAGAGCTGAGAGAGCTGCTTGTGGCAGTGGGGTTTGATCCAAGCATGAATTTTCCTGAACCGTTGTCCGTGATGTTTCCTGTACCCGGCACTGTGTGGGTGTGCGCAATGTTAATGGTTTCAGCTCCAGCCGATCCACCAACCTTTTCACTTTGCGTGTCATTGGCAACGATGCGTCCAGCATCCGAACCTCCCATATCGTCATTGGCTACTGCTGTTCGTCCTCGAAAATCAGGGACGGCGAGACGTTTATTTGCTGCAAAGTCTGCTGCTGCATTTGCTCCAAATGTGCTCCCTGCTCCAGCACTATCAAAAATAGCCAGTGTTCCATCCGTATTTCCTACAGACCACAGAAGAGAAAACAGTGTTTCCATGTCTGCATTTGCCCTAAGAGTGCCACCACTAGATCCGTTTCCAATTGTTCCACCCGTACAGAGTAACCAACCATTCGGCACATCCGCTTCAAGACCAAAGAAATCCTGAATCATTCCTGCGAAGAATCCACGGTTAATGGCTTTGGCAATCGTGACTACTTGTGAAGCAAGCAATTGATCGCCAGCGGTATAGGATTCAGATACGGGCATTACGCATCAGAGAAAGTAATACGCCAATCAATAAAGACGCTATCCAAAGCCGTAACTGCGAAATCATCATTTACGCGAGCAAGTAGACTTCCACTGTTTGCAGAACCCGTTCCATCAATGAATAGCCCAAGCTCTTTGATCGTGGATGTGGGTACTTCTCCTGCGTTGAATGTGGTGGATATAGCTGCAACAGCACCGCTATTGATTCGGCTCGTGACTGTCTTACGCGCATTCTCTGTTTGGAGTTGCGTGTTTCCAGCAGCAGGGGCATTTGTTCCTGTTCCCACCGCAACGTAATTCACGAGACAGCCGCTATCCGGCGTTGCATCGGAAATGCGATTAGCCAGCAAGGTAAGGCCAACCGTCACTACAAGATTCTTCTTTCGTGATTCATGTTTGACCTCTCCATTTTCGCCAATAACTTTCACGTGCACTTCACCCGTCATGCGAATAGATCCTGTGGGAGATTCCATGTTTGCAATCATACAATATTAGCCTAGAGGACTTCCATTTAAAATGAAAACACGCTTGGTATCTGCGTAGGAGGAAGGGAAATACACACCAAGCACGTACATCTCACCAAAATTCATTTCAGAATTAGAATCGTCACCTACCCCTACGCCATCCATTTGTTGATTGATGTCTGTTCCGGCAATGACCGTCTCAGATAACTCAATCATGTCTTCCACATCGTGCAACGTCTCCAATGTTTCCCCATCAATCAACTGCACCTTGCGTGATGCGTATAGTTCTCGCATGAATTCCTCAAAGCCAAAGAGCACTGTGGCAAAACTGACATTGTGCCTCCAATGGCTCCCTGCGATGCTCCTACTGGTAATTTTCTGGATTACTGCACTCCCGCTGAAGTTCCCCTTCGTGATAGGGATAATCTGACCTGGCTTAAATAAGTCTTCCGCAGTCATAAATGATCCATTGATGATGCGCGAGCTGTATTTCTCCAAGTTTTGCCTACCCATCTCATACGCGAGTGCGCGAGAATCAATGCTGCTGTCTTGAATAACTCTCTTGAATTCCCCGTTTGTCTCAGGGAAAAGAATCATCATTTCCGCAATACTCGCTAGATTCTTCGTTTGCACTCTGATAGGTACATCGTACTTGTAGCGCACCTCAAAAACGTCACCATTTGCCACTACAGCGTGTGTACCGTTCTCAATGTACTTTTCATTGAAATTCACCTGAAACTCAGCAGTGGGCACTTGTTCGCCAAATTTGATGCCCACTGTTTTAGGAGTGCCATCGACAAATACGGAAACATCATGTGGCTTCTCTGGCAATACGAATTGCGTTTTCTCACCGTCCGCAACCTCCGTATAAATGATCTCTTCTGAGAGATACGTGCCACCGCGCACGATTACCACATTCACCAAGTTGGAGATGTCAATTTTGATATTCAATCCTTTCCAAAAGTCTCCCGTATTGGTGATGCTCGATGTGGCGTTTTCTGCATCGTTGGCAACGAAATGCACAACCTTGTAAGAATCTATATGCCACCTATAGCCAATAGCATCAGCAATGCGCTGGATTCCTTCGCTTGGAGTGACGTAGTTATACAGCACTTTCTCAATCACAATCCCATCCTCCACGCCATCCGTGGTAAAACCCGGACAGTAGGTATCCACAATGTCGCGCACAATATCCCCTGCAAGTTCTGCCTCATAAGTTTCCGCAACCCTATCCCGATCAAAGAGCTTTCTGTATCCCTGAGTGCTCGCCTTGTAGACCGTGATATTGTCCGAAAAATCAATTTCCGGTGCATCGAGGATTCCCGCAAAGAGATACACGCCATAGTCATTCTCTACAAAAATCTCATCCCATTCTTGAATTTCATCTCTCGTTACAAATCCACATTGTGTGTTCCTATTGTTGTTGCTCATCGAAATCGTCAGCGTTCCGTTGTCAGAGTATATCCGCTCGATGTCGTATATTCCGATCATAGAGAAACTATAGCCCGAGACGTGGCTGTACACGAGTCACCGCAGCATCCAGCAATTCGGTTGCAGCTTCTACAGAAGAAATGATGCTGTCATGCAGGTGAATATGTACACCTCCCATGCCGCTCATCTTAGACAGAGGAACTACGGCTTCCGGCTCTCTTCCTTCGCCAATCATTGCCAATGTTGGTCTTGTGACAATGCCACCCTGCGCAAGATTCGGGATGCTTGGAATATCTAGATTTCTTATACCAATTGCCTTTCCGAGAACGCCAGCAACAGGGCGCAATGATCCTAAGAAACTATTCATTTTATTGATAATCCAATTGATTGCATCTGTGAAAACATTTTTTATCCCATCCCAAACGCCTGATGTAATCCCTTTCATTCCATCCATCATTCCCTTCCATACATCACTGATAATCGTAGAGCCACTCGTGAAAATAAGTTTCAGCCCATCCCAAAACTTCTGCCCCCACGTTCCAATGATCGTGAACACTGAAATTGCCCAATCTTTTATTGCAGTCCATGCCCCCTGCCAATCTCCTCTAAGAAGAGCTACGCCAACTTGGAATAGCATCTTTAATGTTTCCCACCAAATCGTAAAATAGGCAACAATGAAATCAAAGGCTGTCGTGACGATAGTTTGAATCGCCATCCAATCACTCTCCCACCAAAACTTGAAGACGGTGATTGCATCCCTAATAAATTGAAACACTGCCGCCGTTTTATCTTGAATGCCCAGAAAGTTCGTTTGCCATGCCAGAAACAATAATCCAGCAAGGGCAATCAGCGCAAGAATAGGCGCACCAATAAAACTGATCGCAGCACCAATAGCCGTAAATCCAGCAACCAATGCAGGAATAAATGTCACGAGGAGTAGTAATGGAGCTATGAGAAGTGCAGCAGCAGTACCAAAGAGCACCACCTTAGCGATGATGCTTATTGTTGCAGGGGAAAGAGATTCAAACCACGCAAGCACCCGTTCTCCAATCACCATCAATTGCTCCAATATCGGTATCAGAGCGTCACCTAACCGCTCTTTCATGTTTCCTATTCGATTTGCTGCGGCTTCTGTTTTTCCTGCAAAGGTATCCATGAATGCAGCAGCTTGCCCACCAACCTTTTCATGCAGTTGCCCAAGAGCCTCCAATGGTGTTGCCGTCTCTTTAATATCAATGTCGTATGCCTTGAGAACCTTCCCATTTCCTGAGAGCACTTGCCCCACAAGCGTAGAAGCAGTGGCAAGATCAATGCTCTTTGCTCGTGCAAGATCCTGAGCCAAACCTAGAAGTTTTGTTGATTCCGTTACATCCTTTGTTCTCTGAAAGAACGTACCAAGCGCAACCGCAGCATCCTCATCATCAAATCCCATCTGTACCGCACCCGCAGCAGCAGCAAGTAATGCATCCTTTGCAGCTAATCCCTCTTTCCCCATGGTTTTGAGTGTTGCATTGAATTTCGCCATAGATACCTGTGCACCACTTGCTGCCCCTGTCCAATCACGCAGCATCAATACTCCTGCTGCACCAATGGCTCCAAATGCCAAAGACGCTTTTTGCAATTGTGGTGTCATATCTTTTATTTTTCCATTCATGCTATCCACTCCATTCTTCACCTTGTCTGCCATCGTTTGTGCTGCATCTTTTGCCTTGTTCAATCCAGATTGAAATTCCGTAATATCGGCTTTTATCTTCGCAATGACGGAACCAGCATCAAAGGCCATGCGCTCATCATACACGCTGCATTATCCTCTGCGCTATTTCCATCTCTTTAGCGATAGTCTCAGGGGTAACGTCCTTGTATTTCTGATCTTGTACTTCATGTTTGAGATTGATGGAATTGATAATGCTCGCACCACCGTCTTTCATCATGGGAACACGTGCAGCATGAATGAGCTGCAACATGCGTCTGTCCTCAGTGATCTCTCGCCTTCGTGCTATCCAATCATTCAAAATCTCCATCTCTCTTGGATAGAGATTCAGTATTTGCTCTTTTGACCAACCGTACTCACTGCCAAGATTATCCATTGCAGCTTGCAGCCAATCATTTCTTAGCTGTTCTTTGAGCTTGGAAGGAACGTCTGCAACTCCTCCCACACTCCTAAAAAATCGTTGATCTCAAACATCGCTTTGAAACATTTCACGGCAGTTTTCAAATCCATTTCCTCATCCAATTCGTTTATGTCTTTTCTCGTAGCTATAGCCAAAATAGACAAAGCCTCTGGCAATGCAGAAGCAAGAATATGTGGCAGTTCTTTGAGAACGAGTTTTGCATCAATCTTTCCCACCTCAACACCCTCAACACCCGCAAGTAACTCAGGGATCTTTTGGAGCTTATCGAGCACAAGGGCATATTCACTTAATTTGAGCTTGTACACTGTAAAACCATCCACATGAATTTCTTTTGGTAATGACGCGGAAACATTGCTCATAAGTGCAGAGAAAGGATATATATGCGCACTCTACACAAAGAGACACATGGAAGCCACGCCAAGTAACAACCATGTGTCCGGTATCAGAATACCTTACGTGGGTGTACCAAATCTTGCGAGCATTTGACCTTCTGCCTTGCTCGTATCTGCAAGACCGATCCATGACACTTCATAGGTCGTCTCTTCCTCTAGTTTGAATGGTAACTTGCTCTCTCCCATGAGTACGGCTTTCCACACAGTCACATCCAATGCCGTCCCTGTGACACCGTGAGGGTGCAAGGTGAGTGTTGCACCTGCAAGAGCTGTTCCACCATCCTTTCCAATAGCAACAGCGTCACCGCTCAATGCATCGACAGCACCATTGATCACTTTAAGAAGAATGGCATAGGAATACTCAGAGAGTGTGGTCTTTATCTCAATCCTCGTTCCTCCGTTATTGGCTTTCACTGGAGAAGTCCCATACTCATCAACCGTCACCTCATTCACTGCGCTCGTGACCTTTACCTCGACACCGCCTTTGGTATGACCAAGGGCTTGCGAGTTATAGGTAATGTCGCATTGACCAAGCCGAATGTTTGCAACGTTTTGAGCCATAGGGTTTTATGGATAGGCAGTACCGAATTGGATAAGTCCTCCATTTCCATCTACATCCTGATCATCTTCGGATACGAGAGCCAAGAACGTAACCTCGTAGGTTGTTTCCTCATCCACCTTAAAGGCCAAGGTCTTATCTCCCAAAGGAATTGCCTTGAAGATCAAAATATCTAATCCTGTATCAGCGGCAGAAACAGGGTGAAGCAAAAGAGCTGCGCCATCTAAGATTGCGCCAGCGGAACCACCAACACCAAGAGCAAAGACCGTTGCACCAAGTTTATCCGAACCATTAATAACCGCCTCTAAAATGGTGTATTCGTATTCAGAAAGAGTAACCGTTACCTCCACACGATTTCCTGTGTGATACGCCTTCACGGGCATAATACCGAATTTATCCACAGTCACCTCAGCAATATCATTGGAAATACTCACTTCGCAACCACCCTTCGTATGGCCAAGATCAATGCTGTTATATGTCACTTCGCATTGACCAAGTTGGATATTCGCAATTGAAGGCATGAGCGAATCATACTACCTGCCCACTTCCATACGCAAATCCAATCATTGACCGTCCACACCGCGTATCTTGAACATCACATTGAATACCCAGAGCCAGCGTTTTTTTTCTGGATCTAAACCAATATTCTGAGGAGTAGCTACTGCGCGTGAATACATCGCATCACGTGATCCAATATCAATATTCTGCTTTCTATTCAGCAAATGGTACGCATCCCAAATCTGCTGCACAGCTTTTGCATGAGCATTGCTACCTCCACTCGCTCCATAATATGCAACTTGCACAGAAGGATGATCTAAAGCGTAATACTGCTCAGGTGCAGCACCGCCCGTATCTGTAATCAGAAAGAAGCTGTTTTTATTCACAGGGGGGTTATTAACAAAGATGTCTCGCCCAACATTTCCCATCCCATTATCAGAGAGATACTCCGCAACGTCATCTGCCATTGATGGATCGTAATTAACCATTGAGTGCATCAGTGAAATTGTCGCTTAGGATCTTACCGTACTTCTGCGCATTTTCCTTTGCGGGAGTTTCTAAATACTTCTGCTGCCTGTGTTGCCCACCAACAGTATTCGTCTGTTTGATGTGCAGTGTCATATCCTCATGCAGTCTCGCAGCATAGGGCATGTTGTAACCTACCGTCACTTCGGGGTTTCCCGATCCATCATCAACAGGCAATTGCGTACTGGCACTTCCTGCAAGACCTCCTGCAAATCCCTTGTCGAATGGCACAATCATTACGCTGTCTGCGCGTAGCTGCTCTCCCGCAAGAAATAAGCCTTTCATCATGGCCTCAATCACTGCCTTCCCTAGCTCATCAAATCCTTTGTTCATTCCCGAAAAATCAAAATCAATACTGAACTTATCCATAGCTACAGCGTAGCGGGACTCTGTGTATCCGGTAAGGTGATACTCCCTGTTATGCGCCTATATCCCTTGAGAAGATGTTTTGCACGTGGAGACAGGGATTGCTCCGTTGGCTTTGCATCTGACTCAATCCCGTGATCAATGTCGGGCATGTTGAGATGCATGAACTCCACTTGCGCAATCGTGGCAAGCATCACTGCATCAGGAATGTGACCGTCCCCAAACGATTGCACGTCCTCTATGCGTGGGAATAATCGTACCTGCGTAATACCATCTCCTCTCTGCCAATATCCTGCGTAGCTATCTATGTACACCTCCGCTTGTACGATTCTTAGAGATAGTTCGTAATCTCCCAACTCAATAATATCCGTATTCTGTGAATACGCTCTCACATCAGCAGCAGTGCAATAGGTTGTTGTTAAAGGTGTGGGTGGATCGTTGGTCATAGACAAATGCTACTGCCAACGCAAAACGCAGTCCACTTGGAACTGCGTCGTGCGCTTCTTAACTCTCTAATACTTCGGTTCACCCCGTTGTTGAAACCTACTACTTCGTTTCCTGAGGAACAATGTCGAAAAGTTCAATATATAGTTTCTTCTCATCTTCGTTCAATTCAATGTACTTCGCAAAGTTACCTTCTGCTTCACGCACCTTCGCTTCCATTTCAGCTTCCTTCTGTGCATTGCTCTTGCGTCCACGAGTTTCCTTTTTTGCAGCATTCTTTTGATCCGATGCGTGTGCTTTGTTTGCGGACATATTCGCAGCCACAGCCATCAAACCAGCAGCCTCAGTAGCCTCAGTTACTTTCTCTGCCTCTTCCTGATCTGCTTCCAACTGGTCATTATATTCCTTTTCCTCAGCAGCCGTTGCCTCTGTCCATCCCTTCTCATGCTCTGCTTTGAGAATAGGAATAGTCCTACCGTTCTGATCAGTTTTTGGCTTTCCATCAGCCTTGAGAGCTACAGGATGCTCATTGAGCAAATACGCTTTTCTCTCTGCATCAACAGCAACGATCACTCCTTTTTTGTTCTTGATTAATGGCATAAAAATTGGGGAAGTAAAAAGAAAGACGTACTTTCATGGTACGTCTTTCTTCATTTTTAATCAAAGTTCTATTAGCTCTTCACGTGGATGCCGAATGCATCACGCATTTCAGCGAAGCCGTAGAGAATATCTACGGTGCACTGCACTCCGAGGCGAGCAGCGTTGTACGAGAGAACGGCGCGAATGGAAAGACCACTTTCCGGGTCATTGACCACAGAAGCGACAGCACCCATTCCTGAAGGAATGTTGCTTTCCAAAGGACGCACAACAAGTGCAATTGCATCCCTGTGGAATGCAAGCGAGCTTGTTTGGTTCGTGTCATGGAGTGGCACAGCCTGAGATTCCATAACATCGAAGCCCATATAGCGGCCAATGATTCCTTCCTCCAAGCGCGTCTTATCACCTCCCGTGTTTGCCGCTGCAAGGAATTGACTATCTGCTGCAAGCAATGCGCTCACATCCTTGGTAGCAAGAACGAGTGTGCGTCCTTCACGTGGAGCCTTGCCATCTGTCAGTTTCTTGCGAGCAAGACGCACAACAGCAGCAGTGATGTCCGTGTTGTACGTACCAACGTCCTGAGAGAACGTTGCGTAGAGGCCAAATAGGTCATCTTCAATCTTCTCAGCAAGCGCAATCATTGCACTGCCCATGTATGCCTGTAGAAGATCATTGCGAGAAAGAGCCTTATCAATATCTTCGATGATGAACGTTGCCTCTTTGTGCTTGTTCAGCGTCACAGAGACAGAGGAGCTTGTAGCATCCTGCACGGTCACATCAGTAGCAGCCGTCTTATCGTTAGCACTCAAGCTACCGATAGTCGGGACTAGAACTACTTTTCCATACTGTCCGACTTCTGAATCGAAGTCGCGGCGCACACGTTTCACAAGAACAAGGTTCTTGCGTAGCTGCGTCAGCACCTCCATAGACACAATAGTGGCTTGGTGTGCGGTTAAAGTGTTTGCCATGGTGATTCAAGTGGTGAGAGGGCATATAGCTGCCCCGAAAGCTGGCGTGGGTTATTAATCCTTTATTCTCCCTTCACGTAAGGCTTTCATTATCGCATCCCTGTTTTTCTCGTAGAAGGCTGGATTTTCGATCTGTGCCTTGGTAAAGGTCGTGGTGTCTCCTCCCTCGGGTGATCCATCAGCAGGATTAACTGGATGATTCACGTCGCTTTTCTTGTCTCCCATCAGAATTTTGCGATTTGCGGTGATCCACGCAAGTTTCTTTTCGGGTGGCAAGTCAGGTACTAGACTTTGGCGATCCTTTGGAATTGCTGCAATTTCCGCATCAATGACGGCCTTCAATGCAGTTTCCAATTCCGCTGCTCTTGCAGCTTGTGGCTTGAGTTCATCAATAACTTTTTGATGCTCTCCTGCCTTGATTTGTTCATCCTGTTTCCTCTTCGCATCTTCAGCCTCAAACGTAGCCAATTTGTCAGATTTCTCTTTTAACTGATCATTGACCTCTTTGAAGCGTCCGTATGGAATAGGGTCAGGTTCCTTCGCTGGCGGTATCGGCGGTGTCGCTGCCGGGGCGGGTGCTGGCTCAGGAGTAGGTGAAGGAGCGGGTGGCGTTGGATCTGCCATACTAGTTTTGGGAAGAGGCTAAAACGCGCTTTAACGTCCGCGATGACGATAGCCACTCACACTGTACAGAGTAATTATTGATTTCGTCAAAGCCTCATCGCTCAGGGTATGAAACATCCTTCCAGTCAATGTGTGCTCCCGGGATGATTTTGCTACCGATACTTTCTGTGATGGATAGTTTTCCCATCGGAATACTGCCATCCAAAGAAACTGATCCTGCCGTCTTCGGATCTGTGTGCACTTTCACACGATCTGGTATGTCTTCTACATGGAGAACCAAGTGATGCTTTCCGCTGCCTTTATACGTAGAAGATGACTGAAGATCATCTAAGAACAACTTCCCTGAGTCGGGAGCCATTGCAAAATCCTTATGGCCTGGCCTTCCGTAATACCCTCCTGCTGCGGACAATTCTTTGTTCTCCGGCGTAGGTGATAGCTTCCCTGTATCAATGATGCTTTGCAGTTCATTGTCATCCACCCAACGGTGCATCTCCCCATTTCTCAAAGGCAAACGCATACCTTCCTCAGTCTCAAGCGTGATGTTTTTATAGCCCGTTTCGTATTTCATGGCTTCTAACTCACGTTTCGTTTTTTTATCCGGGAATGGGATTTGTTGGTCTCCACCACTTTCTCCA
>Ga0137429_1000182_pt1 | contig 34466 bp, 35 predicted proteins | sample EasRivERMZT736_2_FD_102304 | JGI IMG/M metagenome (GOLD analysis project Ga0137429, IMG submission 102304) | Soil microbial communities from meander-bound floodplain in the East River, Colorado, USA - East River MetaG ERMZT736_2 | ecosystem: Environmental > Terrestrial > Soil > Floodplain ...
GTCGAACCAGGCTGTACCGTTAGCACCGTCAGCGCGCAGGAGTTGACCAGCAGCGATGCCGGTAGCGTCTAGGTCGTCGGCTTCCTTGGTACCCAGGTTGGCGAGGTCGCTGACAGCGAACTCTGCTTGCCACTCGGTACTGTAATCTTCCCAGGTCACCCCACCAGCGCCGTCGCTGACCAGGATCTGGTCTATCGGCTCGCCGGTGGAGAGTAGGTCGTCCCCCTCGCCGCTGAAGCCCGCTCCCGGAGATTGCCACGAGGCGGAACCGGCGCCGTCCGTGGTAAGGACGAGACCAATTAGCTCGCCGGTTGACTTGACGTTCACCCCCTCAACGAACTCCCAGCTTGCTCCGCCTGCGCCGTCCGCGGTCAGGACCTCAAACTGCTGCTCTCCGACCGAGGTGACGGCTGTGCCGGCTACGCTGCCGCCGCCGGGGGCGCAGTCGTGGCTGTTGACGAGGTCTGACATCTAAGCGTGCTCGCAGGTAAGGAGATTGATCAAGGGCAAGAGCAGAAGTGACCAGCGACAACTTGAAGGTCGCGCGTACCTGCATAGGTCTGGCAGGCCGGGACCATCTGGAGGTCGCGGCTCACCGGTTACCTCGACCGCTAGGGCGGTTCTTGTTGCGCTGGTTAGTAGCGGAGCGGTTCTTGCTCTCACCCGCCCTACCGCCAGCCGCGGTAGGCGTAGGGGTAGGGATACCGAGGTTGTGTTGACGACGGCGCTCGCTAGCAGCGCCACCGTCCATGGGACGCGATCGAATTTGAGACATGATCAGTTCAAGGTTTTGAGAAGGATTTCCAAACATCCGGGTGATCCACGGCAAAGGCGCCCAGCCCGTTCTCTAAAGCTAGAACTTGCCGCTCGCTTAGGGGGCTACCTCCTAGGTCAGACACGGCGTGCAGTAGCTCATGCAGCAGCACCAGGCTCCGCTCTCGGCGGCACAGGCCAGGTGCTACCCTGATCTCGTAGCCAGCGTCCGTGTGAGCGAACTCCCCGACCAGCTCCCGGTTCTTGCCGGTGTTGGCCGAGGGCTCCTTCAGGCGAACCTTGATCAACCGGGAGCCGACGCGCAGGAGCAGGGGGAAGCGCATGTGCACCTTTACGGAATCTTTACACGGGGTAAATGTTGGGTTCGCGGCGGTGCCGCTCACGGTCCCCCGCTAGCTTGGAACTAGGGTGCCGAAGTGCCCGCCCTAGTAGTGACCTCGGCTCGGGGCGGGGGGGCGGCTAGGACGCGACCGAGAGGGCTACTTGGTAGCCTTAGGTAGCCTTGTCTAGCTGTAGGTGATGTTCTTCAGTAGCACTAGGTAGCCTTAGGTAACCAAGGTAGCTACTAGATTGCTAGATAAAGACTAGTAAAGACTGAGCGGGAGTAACTAAGGTTGCAATTAGTAGGGGGCCCCTTCATGGACGGGTGACGAGGTAGGGGGCAGCAGGTCCCCGACAAGGCCGGCGAGCTGTTGAGCTCAGTGGTTGGGGGCCTGTCGGGGTGCTGCTTCATGGACAGGCCACCAAGCCGGTTAGTTTAGGTATGGACAAAATTTCCCTAAATTAGCTATAACTCGCTAGGATGCACGCGGACAGGGGGGGTCGGTAGGGGAGTACAGGCCCCCCTCCGCTGCGTTGATCCTAGCGTAGGTACCCCCCTCTGGCGGGGTCGCCAATGGGGTCAAAAAGGCTGTTTTAGGAGCGACCCTTGACACCTCGGGTTGACCCGAGTATTTTGGAGTGATGTTACCGCCTGAACCTGAAGACCCCAAGCTACCGCCGCCGGGCATCCCCCTGGTTGGTCAATTCTTCCTAGGCTGGGATGAGCATGCCGTCGTCGTCTACCGAGCGCCTAAGAAGGGCCGACCGATCCCGGTGGCCTACTTCGTTGAGCTCGACAACGCCCTGGCTTGGGTGCTGAAAAAAGTGACCCTACGCCAGCGCCGGTCCAAGGCGGGCGGCTCACTCGCCGCCTTGGTAAAGGCTCATCGCCGGGCGGTCGCTAACCTGGAGGGCTTCAAGGTCCGCTACGAGGCGGCCGCCAAGGTGCTGACCAAGATGGCCCTTGACAACCCCAGGAAGCTGGCCAAGATGGACCTTGACAACCCCAGGAAGCTTGAGTAAGCTTACGCTATGACCATCTATCTGTCCTCTCCGTCCCCCCTGGCCTCCCAGACCGTCCTGACCAAGAACTTCCAGGTCAAGGGAGCCTCAGATGGGCAAGCCTTCCAGAACACGACCTTCTCGTCGTCCTACACGATGGTCTTCCAGACGATGCCGGCCGGAGTTGGTCACACGAACCTGACCTTCAAGGACTGCTTCATCAACGGCAACACCCACCCCGGAAACAAGTGGGGCGCCCACTGCATCGGCATCATGTCTGGTCGCGCCGACCGGGTTTACGCCACGGCTCACAACGAGCACGCCTTCTACTGGGAGATACCCGGCGGCTACGAGTTCGTCGACTGCACGTCCGAGGCCGGCTCGCAGGGATGGCAGATTGAGGACCGCGAGTTCACGTCCAGCGGCGCCAATATGTGGCCGACGGGCTACGACCGCAGCCAGATGAAGGACGTCACCTGGCGCCGCTGCTGGGCCCGCGAGTGTGGGCAGCCATACGGGGACCGGCCGTCCTATGCCTTCGCTTTGTATCGGGAGGCGGGTCACTACTTGCTGGAGAACTGCCAGGTGACCCGCGGACTGGACAACGGGATGAGCTCGGACCAACACATGCGGGCCTTACTCATGCGGGGTAAGGCGCCGACCTTGGAGATTCACGGCGGAGTCTTCGACTATGCGGAGCCCGACCGGGCCCTGGTTTACCTGATGAGCGGGGCTGGGGCTTTGATCACGCGGGCACACTTCCCCCGCGGGGTGATCGAGATTGGCAAGGACATGAAGAACGTGGTCATCAAGGGCTGCACCGGGGGGGCTGTGATTCGCACCCCGGACGGTAAGAGCCGGCCGGTCACCCAAGGCATCGAGTACTGATTTATGTCGTCGAACGACATATTATGTCATTCGACTAAGGAGCCTACTATGTCATCGAACCGCCTACGTTCCCTACTCGTCTGGCTGCTCCTGTGCGTGGCCTCGTGGGTCATCGTGATCGTGGGCGTCGACGCGGTGGTCTACGGCATCGTAGAGCTGGTTCAGCGCCTATCGGCGCCGGCCCGGCTTGACTCGCTTCCGGCTGGGTCCCGGACGTCGTTTCCCGACCACCGCTTCCAGGGTGTTCGGTTTCCCCTCCTTGCCGCCGAAGACAGCCTTGGCCAACCAAGCTCGGGCCTCGCGCTCGTACCGCCTGGCCTTCCCCTGGACTGCGGCCTTGACCTCGTCCTGCCGCATGCGTTCACTGAACCAACCTACCGCGCCGGCGACGGCCTCGATCCGGTCGTCGTGTGCCAACGCCCCGCGCTCGCGGGTGAGGCGGGTCATCTGGTAGAACAGTTGGTACAGGTGCCCCTTGTCCCCCCTGGCCGGGTCGTACTTCTGGTCCCTGAGGATAAGACCCCTGTCTACCACGAGCCGGTGCTGGTTCATGACGGGCTCCAGCACGTCGATGATCCGGAGCTCCTTCTGCCCGACGCTGTGTATCCCTTCGACGGTGCAGGGGTATATCGCCATCATCACCGGCCGCAGTAGCTCCTCGAACATCCCGTCCCCGAAGTTAGTCTCTACCAGCACCCGGTTAGCCTTATGGACCTTAGCCGTCTCCGCGATGCGCTTCAGCGCGTCACCCTGATAGCCCCCGGAGAAACCTTGGCAGTCGGACAGGTACAAGCGACCGTGGAGGTGCTTGACGACAGCAAAGGCCAGCTCATCCTGGCCGCGCCCCGCGGGGTCGACGTAGAGGACCGACTCCTGGTAGGGGCTGCGCTCCGCCGAGATGGCTGCCGGCCGATGGTAACGGTCTCCTTCCAGGCCGGTGAGGGGCAGGTCACGGATTTCGAGGTCTGGTCCTCCGCCCCAGGACACCTTGTCGGGGGCAGTCTCCAGGTCGAGGTCCATCACCACAAGGTCGGCAAGCTTCAGAGGGTAACGGTCCGCGTCGCTGAGCGTCGTGTCCAGCAAGAATTGCAGGGCAAAGGTGCTGGCCCCGATGCTGAGCTCGCGGCGGAGCAGGTCGTCGTCGTTGAACCGGCCGGGCTCGGTCGGCTGACCGGGGAAGCGGGCGCTGAGGCTGCCTCCGGCGAGGCTGGGGTCGTCCAACAGGCGCTGCAAGATCAGGGGAGCCAGACGCCGGCAGCCCGACTGGAACGGCTCGGGCGGGACTACTACGAGACCCTCGCCGAGGAGCGGGCTACCGAGGCTGTCAAGACCGAGAGGTTGCCCGGCAGGGTTGACCAGGTCGCGGCTGGCGGGGACGTCCTCACCAAGAGCAGTGCCCCCGCGGGGGAGCCGATCGTCACCGGGGGGAGCCGTGCGGCGGTCTTGCGCGCCGCCTTCAACGCTAGGCGCCGCCGCGGTCGGGGCTAGCTCGCCTGAGGCGTAGCGGTTTATCTGGTCGAGGGGTGGATACCGCGCCGGCCAGACGCGGACGCTGAAGCCCTTCTTAGGTAGGTCCACGTAGACCGACAGCTCGGTCTGAGGGGTGCCGAGGAGGACTAGGCGCCCGCCCGGCAGCACGATCGAGTCTAGCTGCTTCCTGGCGGCCTCGATGCGGTCCCGACCGCCTTGAGTGTAGGCTTTGGACTCTGTCTCCAGGTCGTCCGCTACGATCATCTTGCCGCGACTGCCGACCAGTCCGCCCGATACGCCGACAGACTTCAGGCTGGGCGCCTTGCTGGGGTGTCGGCCAGCTACGTCGAAAGCTTTCACGGACGAGCGCTGCTCCCGGGATGGGGCCAGGTGCCTGAGCTCCGGTACGCCGTCGAGCAGGGCCAGCACGAGCTGCGACATCGTCGCCGCATCGTCGTACGTAGCGCTAACGGACAGCACAGGCGCATCGATGTCGCACAACCACTCCCAACAGATGAGCGTGGAAGTCAGGGTCGACTTGGCCAACCCGCGGAAGCCTTGGACCATGACGCGGTTGTTAGGCGCTTCGTGCGGCCAACGGCTCATGTCGGGACCGCGTTGGAGGAACTGCGCTACGTCGTACTGAATATCGGTCGGCTCGGGGAGGCCGAGGATCTGCCAGGCTCGGTAGACCAGGTTGCGCAGGTCGCCGTCGAACGCCGCGGTCTCGGGGTAGCGGTCGATGAGGGCTCGGTAAGAGACCACGCGCTACAGCCCGACCGCCTCACGGTACTCTTCGCCACCTTCCTCGTCGGGTTGGCGGAAGGGCAGGCCATCAACCAACGTCGGGCCGCGTGCGCGACTGAAGCCGGGGGCGTCGGTGCGGATACGGTTGTCGGCGAGCATCTGGCGTGCTTCCTTGAGCTCCGCAGGCGTCAGGGAGTCCAGCTCGGCCTTGTTGGCCAGCTTCTCGCAGATGGCCTTGTGCAGCCGGATAAGGTGCTGCCGGGATGCTTCCATCTGGTCAGCGTCGTCGGGTTCTTGACTCACGGTTTGACTCCAATCTTGGTCATGATGTATGAGGACAGCGCCGCAACGACGGCCGCAGCGCCTAAGACTTTCGACCAGGCCCGCTCTAAGCTGCCAACCCGGTGTTGTATGTCCGCTTGGAACAACATCAGGCTATCCACCTTGGCCTCCAAGCGTCCGAGGGCTCGAATGATCTCCGTCTCTTCGTTCATGCGAGTTGCTCCACCAGGACGAAGGTCTGCGCTTCGACGTCGATCGGCTCGGCAGCTTGGTTGACCTTAGCGCGCAGGACCAGCACTTTAGGCGTCCCGCTGACCACGACCTTCAGCACGGCCGTCTCGCTGTACCGGGGCTCGTGTGGCGGTGCGTCGTTGGTAGCCAAAGTGGCCAACGCGCCGTTGTAGTATGACACCTGGGCCGGACCGTCCGTGCCGTCGGTCAGCCGCCACAGGAGCTCTGTGACCAGCGGTCCCGCGTCGGCGCTGACGAAGCTGACGTTGACGGTTAGCAGGTAGGTGCCGTCCTCTTCAAGCGTGATCGTGTCCGTACCGAGGGTATAGTGCGGGGTCGCGTTGTTGTGTTCGATCACCGTGCCGGCGGCGAAGTCTAGTCGGGTCCCGGCGCTCTCGTACCAGGTGCCCGACGCGCTGAACTGCACCACCGTGGCAGTGACGTTGGCGCGAATCATCGGACGGCCCGCCTGGAGCGCGGTGATCGCCGCCTGCGCCGCAGCCATCTGCGTCTGCAAGGTGTCTACGCCGATGTCCGCCTCGACCTGAGCGGGCGTCCGGGTGACCCACGCGCCCGCCTTGACCTGGATGAACTTGTCGTTGTCCGCCCCGGTCACCGGCGGCAGGTTTCCGGCCACGATGGCAGCCGCCTGTAGTTGCGCCAGCGTTGTCGCATCCTGCTGGTCGACCGCGTCCGCGACGTTGGTGATCCGATTACCTTCCGCGTCCCAGTTACCACTACCGTCGTCCAGGAGCTGCAAGCTCTCTGCCGAGTCGTCCTGGGTCTCCTCGTGCTGGTAGACGAGCTGGAGGTACATGGTGTCCAGGTCCTCGGCCAAGATGCTCGACCCCTCGATCCAGTCCACGATCGGATCGGTCGGGGTGACCCGCTTGATCTCGACGTACTCGCCGCCCGTCGCGGGGGTGACCAAGGTGACCTGCGTTCTCGCAGAGTTGACCGTGAACTCAGTCGGCTGCGTCAGCTCCACCTCGTCGACGAAGACGTGAATGTGGTCGCTGGATAGGGACGGGAAAGTTATTGCGAACACCGTCTGCGCCGGGGCTGCGGTGTAGGCGACGCGAGAGAGAGCCATGTGTTTACTGGCCGGTCAAGGCCTCAAAGGGGTTAGCGAGGGATCGGCCGAGAAGGCTGCGGGACTGTGGCTTGCCCGTGAGTTGCTGGAGTCTTTGCTTCCTCGTGACTTCCTGCTGGTGCTGCCGGATCGCCGGGAACTCTTGCAGGACCTGTCGCCACGCGGCGAGGCGGTAACGCGAGATGACGCCTCGTACGAGTGACACGCGAGGCGACTCAGCGTCGGCATTACTTACCGGGCTTAGCGACTGATAGTAGGGCGACTTGAGGAGGTCGGTGAGGGCGGACCGGATCGACTTGCCTCCGACCTTGACACTGCCGTGCAGCTCCCCCCAGCGGTCGAAGGCGCTCTGTCCGGTGCGCTTCGAGCGAATGTTGGTGAGCTCTAGACCGTCCTTGATGCGCTTAGGCGGACGGAAGCCGTAGCTGAGTTGGGCCAGCTCTCGGTTGATTGGGTCGTTGCTTACCTGCCGGTAGGAGACGGGCAGCACCGCGTTGGCGACCGCGAAGGCTTGGTCAGGCGTAGCCCCAAGTGATTGGGGGCGCAAGATCGGCTCCCCCAACAGGTTGCGGTACGGTTCGAGGTTGTCGCTCAACCCCGGCAGTTTAGCTTGGAGGGCGTCCCACAGACCGCGCACATCCCTCATAACGGGGTCGGTGGGGTCCACCAGGCCCTGCTTGAGGATGTTGGGGACGAAGCTGGCGGCCATCCGCTGGACGTAGCGTTGTACGATCTTCTCGTCATCCCCAGCGCTCGTCAGCATCTGCATCGTCTCAGACAGTCCCTGCATGTAGGTCTTGCTGGCGAAGTTGTTAGCGACCGCGGCCAGCAAACCATACGTTACTGTTTCTAGCTCGGATTGGTCGTCCTCCTCCGCGTACCGTGCTCCGTCGACCATGTCCGCCGCTAAGCCCAACACCATAGCGAACGGGTCGAAGCGGGCATAGCTGAGGTACTTTTCACCGACCCGGATCGAGTACGGTTGCCACCCGGCGTTCTCCAGCAAGCGTCGCTGTTCGAGGTCGCGCGGGCCGGCGCCTGTGAGGCGGCCGGACGAGGCGGCGACGTAGGTGGTGGCGAGTGCCCCGATGCCGGCCGCGATCCGCCCCTTCGCTTCGGCGGAGCGCCTGACATCCCCGGACAACATGTCCTGCACGAAGCGACTTTGGCTGTTGCGGAGGGAGGCGAAGCGCTCGGGAGCCATCTTGAGCGCCATGACCTTCGCCACGCCCGGGAGGTCCAGGCGTTGCGCCGCAGACGTCGTAAGGTTGACGGACGTTCTGATGAAGGGCATGATCAACCGGAATGTCGGGTGGTTGAGTGCCATCGAGTTTAGGCGGGCAGAGAAGCTTCCTGGCCGAAGGGGGGTCGTGGCGGCCACCTCGTTAGCGTACTTCATGGCGCTGCCGCCCAGGGCGGAGAGCGCGGAGAAGCTGATCTCGCCGGCTTCGATCTTACTGCCGGCCCACTTCTGCGCAAAGTCTGAAGCCGAGCGCGGGTCGGTTATGCCGCGCTGCCGGGCGGCCAGCAAACCGCGGTCTAGGACGTTCTTGGTCGACAAGGCTTGCCCTTGGTCGACGAGGAGCTCCATGTTGTCCGCGACGAACTTCGACATCGCCTCCGGGTCCAGGCCACGCTTGGACGCCTCTCGCATGAGCATAGCCCGCGCGGAGGTCCGGTAGGTCATCTGCTTGGCCATCTCGTCGACGCCGCCGAGAAGGTTGCCGGGTATCGAGAACAGTCGAGATAGGTGTTTAGCACCGGTCGCTATCACCGAGTCCTCCGGCTCGACCTGGTACAGGGCCCGACGCTCCGCGTTCGTGGACAGCTCACCTAGGGTACGCGAGCCCGGCTCTAGGATGTGGTCGCCGCCCATGGCCACGATCTTGCCGGCCTTGAAGGACTCCGGAGCGAAGTAGGCGAGTCCCGTGATCTCCCGGAAGGCGTCCGCGACGACGTCTGACCTCGCACTCAAGGCGCCGCCCAGCATTAGCTCGAACGGGCGGTAGACCGTGCTGGCTAAGTTTGACAACAGGGTCATCACGGGCGTCTTCGCACCCGACAGCATGGCGAAGTATCGGTACTCGTGAGTCCAACCCCAGAAGCCTTTCTGCTTGAGCAGCTTGGTAACCCCGGCGGCACCGGAGCCGTCCAAGGCTTCCTTGAACAGTTTTGCTGTACGCAGCATCACGTTACGACCTCCGACCGTGTCCAACTCATCGGTCCAGTTACGCGGCAGGTCGAGTGGCTTAGTCCCCAACGTCCGCAACGCCCGTCCCGTCTCGGTGCGTAGGCCGCGAATAGCCGGGGTCAGCTCTTTCAGGAAACCGACGACCTCGGCGAATCGCACCATGTCTTTATCGCTACCCTCGCCGCGCAGGATGACGTCTGCCAGCTTGCCTGCTTGCTTGCTGTAGGCATTCATCGCTCCACGGAACATCTCGGCGCGGGCGTTAGCGCGGATCAGTTGGTCGACCGGGTCGCCCGTCTCCTTGATCGAGCGTAGGAGTTGGTTACCAAGTTCTTCTGGGGAGGCGTGCGCGATGTCAGCCAGCTCCGCTAGGGTCTTCTCCGCGCGCTCGTCCAGACCCTGCTTGAGGAAGCCTTGTTTCTTTAGGTTGGCGATGTCGGCTTTGGCGGCGTGCTCGGCAAGCCCCTCCATGACGCGAACAGCCTGCAAGCCCGACAGCGGGCCACCCCAGTGACTCAAGTTGAGGTCGGTCGCTTCCAGCTCGTTCGCGATCAGCGAGGCCGTCGACAGGTCGCGGGGGTTGAGTTTAGCCTTCATCCCAGCCTCTCGCCGCTCGGCGATGCCGACCAGGAAGTCATTGACTTTCGCCTGGTCGACTCCCAAGCCCACCAGCAAGTCGGCCTCGGAGGCGGCGGCCGTCGTCGCGGTCTCGGGCCGCAGCTCGGGTGGCACGGTCGGCTTGCTAGGCGGGGGCGGCGCAACGGCAGGGTCCGCGTGCTCGGCCGCGGATTGCAAGGCGTCCGTCTCGGGACCGTTCAACCACGAGTCCTCGGGCTCTGGTTCTAGGCCGCGGGCCACGTCCTCGTCCTTGGCAGTGTTCAGGAGCTGCCGGGCTTCCTCGTCGGGCAGCTCGGCCTTGAGGGCCTTTACCGCGGCGCTGGCGGCTTCCTCGGCTCCCTTGCCCGCGTCCAGGGCGGCCTTGCGCGCCTTGCGCCCCGCGGCGACGGCCTTGACCCCTCGGAAGATCGTGTCGATCATGTACCCCGCCCCGAGCCCTTCTAGTACCTGCTCCAGACGGCCGCGCAGCTCCGACTCGTCCTCGTCGGCGGCGAGGATGTCGGTGACCGGGTTGGCCAGGATCGGGATGTTCTGGATCAGGTTGGACAAGCGCTCCTCGTGGCCGTCGAAGACGGTGAGGTCGGTGAGAGCTCCGGCGATCAGGCCACGGCGTACCGGGGTGGCGAACAGCTTGGCCGCTCGCCCGAGCTTGCCAGCGGTGGAGGCGAACTTCAAGGCGCCGCCGATCGGTACGAAGCCGGTGGCGAAGTTGACCGCGCCTTCCATGAAGCCGCCGAGGGCCGTCCGAGATGTGCCGAAGACGCGCTCGTCGTAGTCCGGTAGGGCGTCCCCGACTATAGCGTCGGCCAAGCCGTAGGTGTCCTGGATCGCTGCTTCAACGCCGCGCGGGACGGCCAGCACGGCGTCGGTCGCTCGGTCTAGGAAGCTTAGCTTACCCGGTGCTCGGGGCGCAGACTCGACGGGCGGCTCGGGTGTCCGCGGTTGCACCGGGGTCGGCGCTAGGTCCGCGAAGAGTTCCTCATCAGACCAGTTTACCATGTCAGATTTCGGGGTTCGCCCGGTTGCGGTTGATAGCGTCGGTCTGGGCCTGCATCCACTCTCGGATGGCGCCAGGATCGTCGGGGATGTTGAACTTCTTGCGGAGCGCCTCCATCTTCTCGGGGCGTTGGGCCGCGTCGTTACGCATGGTCTGCACGGTAGGCCACATAGGCGTCGCGTACGGGTCGACGTCCTCGGGTCGCACCGTGATCTCCGCGGACTCGTTGACCAAGGCGGCGTGCTGTGCCAGCAGCTCGTCGATGTTGACAGGCCCGAAGGCCCCCACGCTGCCGATGCGGGTCATCCCCACGCGCTTCAACGCTTCGGCCCGCTTAGCCGTCCTAGCTGACTCGCTGGTCTCCCGGAACTGCCGCGACCGGGTCACGGTCATCTTGCCGTCGAGCACGGCCTGCGCCGGAACCCCGATCAGGCGGTACATGCTCATCGCGGCTGCGTCCCGGTCGGGGTCGTCCCTCAACTTGAACACTTCCGAGGCGAACCGGTCTTCCACCTCGTACCTCTCGGTCCGACGGACAGGGTTGCGCTGCACGAACCGGCCGTAGTTGGAGTAGGTGTCACGCTTGACTTTGGGGTGCCGACCCAGTAGGGGCTCGTCGCCGCGGAACGGGGCAGGGTCCTGAAGCCGGAGGTTCCAATCGGCGTGTTTCTGCCGCGCTGCGGCCAGGTCCACCGCGATCTTCTGCGCCTCCGGGATGCTCTTGCCCGCCTTGAGAGCCTCCTCGGTCGCGCTGCTTTCTGGGGTTGTCCCTTGTAGCTCGTCGAGGATCTCGGGCACAGCGCCGTCTAGCGAGCGGGGGAACTGCCGGGGGTCGGTTGTGGCGCGGTTGGTGTCGATCCAGAGGTCCAGTTGGCGCCGGAACTGAAACACGGCGTCGCTGGCGCGCTCGAAGTCCTGTTGAGTCGTAGGCTCCCCCTCCACCTTACCCTCGTTCAGGGCCTGGTTGTACAGCCGCGACTCGGCGTCCTGCACGCTCTCGCGCTTGTAGAGGACGTCCCGGTCCGAGGCCGTCTCGTTCTGCTGAAGGTAGTGCTGCTTCTCCTGCGACCCGATCTTGCCTTTGGCAAAGGCGCGTTCGATGAACTCCCGGCCGTCCTGCCCCTTGTCGTTGAGCTCGCGCAGCTGGTCCAGGAACTCCTGGCGCTGCTGCGTCTGACCTTCGCGGAACTTGGTGGTCTCGGTGTTGATCTGTACCTCGCGCTGATTGATGAACTCCCTAAGCTGCTGCTCTGCGTTGGGCTGCCCCCGGAGGCTGGCGGCGAAGGCGTAGTAATCGCGGTTGAAGGATTCGACCTCGCCCCGGACCCGGATGCGCCACTCGACGTCGACGTCCGACGCATACTGAGAGAACTCTTGCTCCTTGGCCTTGAGGCGTTCCAGGGCCTCGTTGCGCGGGCCGAAGCCCTCGATGAGGGGCTCCAGCGACGCGGCCTGCGCCAGGTCGGCCTTCATGGCGGCCAGGTCCTTAGGCAGGATAGCGATGTTGGGATCGGTCAGGCCCGCCTCATAGTACGCCTGTGCGCCCTCCACGTCCCCGGCCACGATCCTGGCCTGGAAATCTTTTAGGAAGCCGGGGGTGGTCGACTGCGACTCCTCGACCTTCTTGGCGGTCTCGCGCAGCTTCTGAAGCAGGATGCCGCGCAGCTTGGGGTCGGTCACCTCGGCCTTGAGCCGGACCTCTTCCTCAGCCACATCGGCCGCGTAGGAGGCGCCGGAGTCGAGGGTCTCGGTGAAGGAGGTGATCCACTCCCCCTCCCGAGCGTCGACGGCCGCCTTGACCTCCAGGTCGGGCTTCTGCGCCTCGCGGACGCGATCGCGGTCCTGCTGAGCGATGAGGTCATCGCGAAGCTGTTCGATAGCCAGGCCCGTCTCGGGGTCGTCGCGCAGGGCCAGGCCCTCTACCTTGAGCTGTTCGGCGTCTTCGAGGAGCAGTAGGGCCGACTCGGCGCCGCCCTCGGCGCGACGCGCGCGAGCGACGGACAACCGCAAGGCGTCCAGCACCAGCCCGCGGGGGTCCTTGACTGTCTTCTCGGTCATCGCCTGCTGAACGTGGGCGCTCAGTCCCTGGAGCATGTCAGGCGTGACATCGTCCGCCATGGCGACCTCGTCGAACTTCTGCGCCATCTCCTTGGTCAGGTTGGAGCGGTGGAACTTGTCCTCGGCGTCTAAGCGCAGCTCGGAAGCCGCTAGGCGGGCCTTGGCGTCGAACTGCTCTCGCAACCCGATCGCGGCATCGCGGCCGTAGGTGTTCTGCAAGACCGGGTTGTCCGCGATCTTGGCGTACTCCTCCTGCATGATCTGTTCGATGTCGGCCGGCTCCTGCGGCTGCCCGTCGGGGCCCACCACCTGAGCGGTCTCTTCAAGGCGTGCCGAGACGCCGGCCTGGTAGGAGGTCACCAGTTGACGCGCAGCCGCCTCGTAGTAGCCGACGCGGCCCCAGGGGCTTTGGAGCGGCTTGATCTTACCTTCCTCGACCAGCTTGCGGAAGGCTTTGCGGTTCGCCTTGGGGTCCTCGACCGCGGCAGCTTGCGCCTGTGCCGCAAACTGCGGGTTCTCGACGGCGAAGGCCCGGCCCGCTGCGAGCTGCTTCTCCTTGTCGCGCTCGGCCTTAGCGCGGAGGAAGTCTTGGATCGACGAGGACAGGCCGGCGAAGTCCTGGACCAGGTCGAGCCCCGCCTTGGACGGGCTCGCGAACGTGTCGACCGGCCGAGCTCTCGGGGAGAGCTGAGTGTCGATGCGCAGGTCTTGGACCTGCTGACGGCGTACCATAAGATCAGGCTTTGGGTTTGGCGGGGGCCGAGTTGTAGCCGCCGATAGCGGCACTGGCGATCTGCAAGCCGACGCCAAGCGGGCTCTGGTGTGGGACGGCGTTGAAACGGTCTTGTTGCTGGGCCTGGATGCCGAGGCGCTGCGAGGCCAGGTCGAGCTCCGCGGCGCGTAGGTCGTGCAACTTGGTCGCCGTATTCTCGGCCTGCTGTCTCTCGAAGTCGTTGTAGAGCGACTCGATCGTGTTGCCCGCGACGCCGCCTCCGGCCGCCCCGGCTTGGAGCGCACCGCGAGCCTGTTGGCTTTCCCGGACGACCGAACGGATCGACATGGCGGTTGCCTCGCGCTCCTGGTTCTGGCGTTGCTCGACGTTCTTGTACTGCGAGATGGCCGAAGCGGTGGCCTGCTTCTCGTTCTCGTCGGCAACTTCCTCCTGCGCGCGGGCGCTTAGGGCGGCCATACTGGCCATCGCGACAGCCATAGAGACGGGATCACACATGATGTTTTGTTAGATAGTTGAGGGCCGCTTGTAGGGTAACGCGATTGTCTTTGAAGGCTCCCAGTCCTCGATTACACTCACCACACAATAGTGCACGAACCGCGCCGGTGGAGTGATCATGATCCACGTTGAGGGCAGTAGAAGAGGTTTGAGTGCAGATAGCGCAACGACCACCCTGTTGAACTAACATCTTATCGTACTGACCTATCGTGAGGCCATAAGTTCTGCGAAGACGATAGTCTCGTTTCCGACCGGGATTGCGCTTCTCCCATTGACGCTGCCTTTCTAAACACTGTTGGCGGTTTTTATGATACCAGCGTCGCGCATACTCAGCTTGTTTCTTTTTGTCGGTACTCACAGGCGTAATAGGTTGCAGAGACGAAGGGTCGCTCTTCGACCCCGAAGCGGTCCACAACGCGACCGAGTTCAAATTCGAGCCAACGTAGCCACCGTAAATGAACTGTGTTTCGACAGTCCACCATGTTAGTGACAAGGTCGTAGTCCGCCGCGACCTTCTCCAACCATTCCTTCGACTGGCGTAGGAAGGTGATAGGGAACGCCTCGATATCCTTAGACCCCAGGAGCCAGACGTAGCCGATCGTGGGGTCCAGGGTTGACTTGATCACGCCGAACATCGCCGCAGGTCGACCCTCGTACTCCACGGTCCAACACTTACCGTGCTGAAGACCGTGGAGTAGGGACTTCATCGGGCTGTGCCCGCAGGCGGCCTTGACCTCGGCCTCGTCCTCGGGGCGCAGGCGATCGTGTAGGGCCAGCACGTCGTCCTCCGTGGCCGGACGGACTTCGACACTCACGCGCCAAACCTCGCCGCCCGCCCGCGCAACTGCCCTTCCCACTCGCCGTTGATCAGGTTCAGCGGGAGCGGCCCCGGCGCGGACAAGGTCACGGTTAGTTGGTCGGCCCGACTCTGCACCGGGATTCTCAGTTTGCCGTCCGACAGCGTCAAGGCCCCCAAGACCGTCACGACGGAACCCGCCACAGGCGAGGAGAATTCCTTGGTCGTCGCGGTGCGGCTGGCGGCGTTGATGGTGGCCCGGAGTCCGGCGGTGTCCTCAAAGAACACCTCCAGGGCGCGCAGTTGCCAACGTGGCTGGCCGACGCGCACCTGCCCACCGTTCGGCCCGGCTTCGCGAAGCACCGGCTTGGCGATGGTGATGAAGGACTCGTAGCCCTGACCTACATAGAACAGGTCCGCTGACAGGTCACCGTTGACCGTGACCGTGTTGCTACCGGTCGAGACGGGCGTCAGGACGTGGCCGCCCTCCACCACGCCGCTCAGGGACTGCCGGGTCACGACCTGCATGTCGGCACCGGCTTCCAAGTCATACGGGAGCGTGATGACGGTCGTGTCCGGGCCCGCCGAGTAGACGGCGGTGACGCCAGTCGTGTCGTCCCGGACCCGGCGGTCCAGGTGAACGGTGTAGCTGGAGTCCTCATCGACCACGCCGGAGCCCACGCTCATGCGATAGAGGAATAGGCCCTCAGTCTGCTGCACCAGCAGGTAGAGCTTGTGCTCCAACCAACCGACGCTGCGGACTTCTGCGCCAGGCCCGAAGTCGTAGGTGCTCCAGGCGGACTGGATGCGCTGGTTGCCGCTGTAGAAGAGCTGGTAGACCCAGAGCTTGTTCAGGTCCCCGTCCGCGCGTCCGACCACGACGTTCTCCAAGTTACAGGCGGCAAGCTGCGTCAGAGACCCCTCGATGTAGCGCCTGGCGTGAGCCGAGATGTCCTCCGCGTCGAAGCTGATCTCCGTAGCCTGGAACATGTCGCGGATGCCGGAGAACTCCCCGTTGCCGTAGGGGAAGAAGACGCTGCGGCCCACCGTGACGGCCTCGACCCCGAACAGGTTCTCGTAATCCAGGGCGGGCTGGCTGGAGATGGTGCTTGGCGTGATGAGGCCGGTGCTACTATCGACCAGGAACTGCGTCTGGCCGGAGAAGACGATGAGGCGCTCGTCCGAGGGAACCGCGTCGTGAAGCTGAACGACCTTGGTATGTGACAGAGCGACGTCGATGGGGTCACTGTCGGGGACCGAGGTGATCGTGGTGCGCCAGAAGTTGAAGAATAGGTTGGACTCAGAGAGGATCAAGTTCGGCCCGGACAAGAACCCCAGCCGGCCCTGGAAGAAGAAGAGGTCCTGGATGGTCCGGTCCTCGTCGACCGTCGACATGAAGCTGGGTTGCTCGTTAGTCGCCTCGTCGCCGACCAGGCGGTCGTCCCAGTCGATCACGGTCCACTCGAAGTAAATCTGGTCAGGCGTGCCGGTCACGGTCCCGAGCCCGTCGTCCTGCCGACGGGTCAGCTTGTGCGGCATCGTGGTCGCGTCGAAGGCGTACTCAATGTTCGGGGCCAGCGTCTCCGTCCAGACGCCGGTCTCGGTCGACTGCGCGTCACCGGTGTCGTTGTCGCCAACGAACTTGACGTAGTAGTCGTCGACCGTGCCGCCTTCCGGGTTGCCAACAATCTTGACGAGGAAGCCCTCGGCCGCCACCTGGGGCAGGTCCGTGAAGTTGCGGACCGTCTGCCATATGCGAATCATTGACTCGTCGCCGCGGCCGTCCGTCACGAAGAGCTTGCGGATCTCAGCGTTGCAGACTAGGTCGATGACGGAGCCCTGTCGCGTGGCGGTGACGCCGCTGATGGTGTCGAGCTGGGTCTCCAAGGACTCGGCGATGTCCTCGTTGGTGTCGTAGCTGTCCTCGTCCGTCTTGAACGACGCCGTCAGCCCGGTGCCGGCTTGTAAGCGCAGGCGCACCTTGTAGGTTTGGAAGGGGCTGGAGGAGCGAACGAAGACCATCGCGTGGTCGCCACCGACGGGCTTGGTCGGGTCATCCGGGGACAGGGCGGCATCCATCGCGGTCACCTTGGTGGTGTTGAGGATGATCGTCGTGTCCGCGATAGTCAGGGCGCGGAAGGGGCCGGTGTCGAGGTAGCTGAAGTCGGGGACGAACGGTGTCACCGGGTCGTGCACGGGGTACTGTGTTCCGTCTTCCCCGAACACCAGGATCTCGTCTTGCCGGATCACGGCGAGGTACTTCTCCTGCGCGTCGCGTGCGATGACGTGCAGCAGCACGTTCTCCGAGACGTCCACGTCGCCATCGATGGCCTTGACGACATGCTCCGTAGGCCGGCGTTGCTTCAGCCCGTCAGCCGGCGACGCCCACATGTTGTGTTGGGCCTCTACCTGGTTGTTCAGGCGCAGCGACTCAGGCTGTTGGCTGACCCCCCCGTACCAGTTAGGGATCGGCGTTCTTATGAGCGGCATTAGTAGCGGCGGCGGAGGTGGTTCAGGGGCGACCGGCGCCACACTGCGCGGGCCACGGACCAACTGTGCGTGGCGATGTTGTAGTCCCCGGCCCTAGACTCCTCTCGCTGGATCTCAGCCAAGGCCTGGTGCTCCGACATGAGCAGGTTGCGCGACAGCGTCGGGTCCCCGAGCTGCTTGTCCTGGTACTCGCGGGCCGCACGAGCGGCGACGTACTGGCGCACGGCGGCCGGGGAGTCCTCGAAGTCCAGCATGTACACGATGGTGCACTTGATGACGGACTGACCCAGGTCGAACGTGTGGTTCGTCAGGTCGTACAGCTTACCTTCGCGGACCGCCAGCTCGCGCCAGTTGGGGTGCTGGTGCTGGTCGGGATCGACGTGCGCGGCGTTGAGTGGGATCACCACCTCGCCGTTGACGTCTGGCTGCAACTCGACGTTGCACTCCCGGTTGTAGTACCACCCACGAGCTTGAACCGCACGGTTCACCTCGTCCAGGATCTGCACCGCGGACGTGACATCCGGGGCATCCGAGACGCCTAGAGAGGAGATAGGCTGCTCGCCGATGCCGGCCAGGATCATGTTCACGGCCTGGAGTCGGGTGAGGGGGGTGACGGTCATATGCTCGTGGGTGGTAGGAGAGTAAGAGGGGCCAGGTAGAGGCTACCCAGCCCCTGTCAAGACTACGCGACGTCGACCTCGATCGCCGCCTCGGGACGGAGTTGGCCGTGGCCCATCGCCATCGACGCAACCAGCAGGTCGCCGCGGTACTCGATCATGTACTCCTGCTCCATGCGGAGCCCACGGAGTTGGATCGAACCGATAGCCGACTTGTGCCACGCAACCGCCACGGTGTCCGTGAAGTCGCCGGTCGTCGAGTTGGCTTCGCCGGCATCGGCCGTGAAGTTCGTGGTCGGCATGAGAGTCGTCTTGACGAGCTCCAAGCCGGCCGCGCGGAAGACGTCGCCTTCGTGGAAGACGCCGTTGCTGCCGCCACCGAAGTCGCGGTTGATGAGGGACTTGTCTTGGACGATCGCGTAGTAGGCTTGCGGAGCCATAGCCAGGTAGCGATCTTCCTCGGGAACGTGCTTCTCGTCGAACTTCTGCGCGATCGAGAAAGCCGTAGCGACGGCGGAGGCGCCGTTGGTAGCGAAGTCGACGTCGAGGATCGTCTCGCCGGCTTCTTGGCCCGTGATGTTCGGGGTCGTGTTGCGACCGGTGAGCACCAGCAGGCGGAGAAGGCGGGAGTCGAGCTCGACGGCCATGGCCCGACCAAGCTCGGTCGAGTACTCGCTCTGGACATCCCAGTGCGACTTCAGCTCTTCGATGTCGGAGACGAAGGTCGCCGCCAGGAGCTCGCCGTCGACCACGATGACCTGCTCGTTCTGAGCGAACAGGTTCAGGTTGGCGTTGGCCGGGTCGAGGATGTCATCCCCGATCGTGTGGTAGGACGTCAGTGCGCGACCGACGGCCATGAACTGCGCCGACTTGGCGCGCGAGATGGAACGCTTGCGGATCTTGGGAGCGATCTTGATGAGCTTCGCAAAGCTCGACAGGACCTCCCCGCTGAAAACTTTTAGCCACAACGCCGCCGGGTCTCCGGCGAGGTTGATTTGACCCGGTCTTGAGGGACTAGTATCAGCCATAGTATTAGAGAATAGGCATCAGTGTGTTGACCAAAGTCCTAATCGCCGACGAGATCCGCGGATTGTCGGGGCTTGCGCTCCGGTCCGGCTGCGGGGAACAGGGAATAAGGGTCGTCCGACGTCGCCGAAGTGGCGGACGCTCGGTGTTTCATTAGGTAGGAGATGGCGTTGAGCAGCAGCGCGCCGGAATCTTTGAAACCTCCGAGGCCGATATTACAGGCGTTACAGAGGATATCGCGAAACGCGCCGGTCTCGTGATCGTGGTCAACGCACTTCTTGTGCTTAGAGAAATCGTGACCGCAAATTTGACACGCCACGGCCGCCTCATACGAGTCCAACGCACGCGCTATGTCGGCCTCACGCATACGTTTCGTTTTGAGGTTACCGCGCCGCGTCCAACGAGGATTCTTTTGGCGATAGGCGTACTGCCGCTGACGGTTGTCTCGAGCCCACTGCCGCGCTGAAGCACAGCTACACGGTTTACAGACGTGCTGAACGTCGCTACGTTTACCGCCTCGTTTGTAGAACTCCGTCAGCGGCTTGGTCTCGCCGCACTCACAGCACTTCTTAGTATCCATAGGTTCCTCTCGATCCGCCCTCAAGCCGCCGGAGGACGCTCACGCTCAACCGCGATGTCCCGACGCCTCGTCATGTTCCTAAAGTACCACATAGCGGCGCCGATCAAGCCGGCCGGGGTCCACGCGGCCGGGTCGGCGAGCTGGTCGAACAGCCCCTCGCCGCGCGCCTTGACGTCGACGGCGACCGCCGCCAGCTCGTCGCGATACTCCTCCAGGGCGCCCTCGACCTCCTCCTGCGAGGCGGCCCGGTCTTCCAGGACCTGCTCCAGCTTGCTTTGCGCGTCAGCGAGGCGTTGCAGGTCACCCGAGGTGGCCAAGCAGCCGGTCAGGAGGGGAAGCGTGCACAGGGCGAGTAGTAGTTGTTTCATGACTAGAAGTTGGTTTGAGCGATACGGCGTTGGACCTGAGCACGATACCCAGCATCTTCCTTGTACTTGGGGTCTTGGATGGCCCTGGTCATCTCAGCCTCGCTGCCGAACGCGTGACCACCGCCACCACCAGACACGCCGGAGCCCTTGACAAAGCTCGGCTGACCACCCGCCTCGGCCTGCCAACGGCTAGCCAAGCTCTTGACGGCGAACTCACGAACGGCCGCGTCAGTGTTGTTGACCTGGCTGTTGAAGGCATGCACCTCGCTCGGACTAAGGCTGCTCGCGGCCCACCCGATCATCTGTTGATACCGCTCGGCGCCGCCCACCAGCTCGTGCCCACGCGAGACAACGCTTGAGGCCCGGGCCACCTGGCCATCGATGTAGGCCTCGGCAATGTGCCGGGGGATACCCTTCGAGGCCAGCTCGCTGAAGCTGTTCTCCGACAGGCGGCCCATCGAGTTGAACTCGGCCGTATACCGGTCCAACTCCAGGCCGGTCGGCGCTTGCGGTGCGGGCTTGCCATCGGTCGGCGCCGGCTTCGTCTGGCTGAGCTCGGTGATCTTACGCTGAGCCTCAGTGTACGCGGCTTGCAAGTCGGAGACCGAGTTGAAGTTGGGCGGCAGGGCGGGGTCGCGCTGCGCGGGGATCGACGGCGATGCCGGGGTCGGCTGCGCCTCGGTAGCCGGGGTCGGTTGGGTCTCAGGGGTCGGGGTGAGCTCGGCGCTGTTGCCGTTGCTCACGTCGCCATCCAGTTGCACTCTTGTAACCATGCTTTACCTCTCTATTGGGGTGGGGGAAGTTGCGCTTGCTGCGCTTGAATTGCGTCCGCTACGCCTTTGACACCCTGCGCGGCGGCCGGGGTCTGGAGCGCTTGCATCTGCATCGCTTGTTGCCGTTCCGCAGCGATCTCTTCCTCGCTGCGCAGTATGTTCTCGGTCCGTATGCCGGCCTGGACGGCCAGGCGCTGCAACCAATTCCGTGCGTTGAGTTGCTGAGCGAAGGCTTCCGGACCAACGGCGGCCTGGCCCGCCGAGGCGAACCGAACCATCCTGTCGAACTCTTGCCCCCGGCCCAGGGCCTCGACGCCGGTGATGACGGACGGCTGGACGAACTCTCGCGGGATCGGCGGAAGGCGGCCTTCGCTCTGCATGGCCGACATGACCTGCTCGACTACCGGCAGCTGGAGCTCCTGCGCCATCACGGCGTACGCGCCGCCCAAGGCTTCCTCCAGCTCGCGCACGAGGAACCGAATCTCCTCCGCGGTGACGCGCTCCGCGTTGCGTTGCACCGTGCTGCCCATAAGGAACGCCTGGTCCAACCGCCGCTCGATCCTGTCCGCAGCCTCGTAGGCCACGCGCAGGTCGGGGTACTTGTTTAGCTGGTGCGTGTAGACGTCCCCCTCCTCGCCGGTCAGGACCTCCCCGGTCTCGGCCGAGGCGTACTCCTGTTGCGTCACGGTCGCACCAGGGCGGGTGAAGTGCACGACGCGGGCAGCCTCTACGCTGGCGTGCACGATAGACGTCCAAAGTCCTTCAAGGCTGATCAGGTCGCCGAGGTGCTCCTCGACGATGCCGCGGCCGAAGTGCTCCCCGCTGACGCGGTTCATGCGCAGCGGCAGGTAGGGCATGTTCTTTGCAGACCAGCTGCCTCTAGTGCCCGGCAGCTCCTCCGACTTCCACTCCTGCCAGCCCTCGTAACGGTCCTTGCCTTTGCGTTGGATGACGGTGAAGACCTCGACCGGCTCCTCCTGGCTGACGTCCTTCTCTGAACCGACCGAGTTGCCGTAGGAGTCGACCTCATTGCTTTGCAGGCCAGACATGACCTTACCGCCGTCCATCGGGCCTGTGTTGGTGCCGACCTTGTCCTTTACCAGGGCCGGGTTCACCCGCTCCCGGATGATGATCAGCAACACGCTGCCCTCGGGGTCGCGCTCGACCACGAACTGATCTAGCTTGTAGCAGCGAGACTCGTCAGCCCGCTTGCGCGGTAGGTACCAGAGCACGTTGCCGGCCACCACCAGGTGACGGAAGACCTCGTACAGGCTGGGCCGTAGACCTCGACCCTCGACCTCACGGCTGACCGCCACGACCACCTTTTGCAGGCTTTGCTCGATCTCCTCGACGGCCTCCTCGCCGGCTGCTTCCTGCACCGGGAACAGGTCTGCCTCGAAGCGAAAGAAGGGCTCGGAAGGCGGGAACAGGGAAACTAGCAGTTTCGAGGATAGGTTGTTCACCCCTCGACTGCCGACCGACTGGTAGGGGGTCGGGAGCGACTTGTCGTCAAAGTGCCCCTCATCCGTGATAAGGTGCGGGATCGTTAGGCGTGAGGCGTCCCTAGCGCGCTCCAAGAAGGGCTCTCTCTTGGCCGCCATGCGCTCATAGGCGGCGCGAGCTTGCCCCGGCATCAACGCCATGGCTACCGACCAACCGAGGGAATGCGAAGACCACCGCCGCCGGCCGTCTGGTCAGCTCCGCCAAGCGGGGCGTTGCGCAGCGGCACCGCCAGCGCCTGCGTTCCCATGCCGGCCCGCTTGCGCCGGCTCTCGGGGGAGACGGCCGGGGCGATGCCGAGGGCAGAGGCCGCAGGGGCGGCCGGAGGGGGCGGAGCCTTGACCGTGGGCGGGGAGAAGAGGGAGGAGCACATGGGGGTAGGTAGAGGCTGGTGTAAGTAAAGGAAGGGAGGCCACCCCCGGGCGAACCCAGGGATGGCCTCGTCGGCGAGGAGACAGCGCCGAGTACTAGGACTTGATCTTGAGCTCCACCGTGCCGGCCCGCTGCGCGCGGCAGATAGCAGCGAGGTAGGCGACGACGCTTACCTGGCCCTGGAGGAACCTTACCCGACCAAGGTCGGCGTCAGGCGCCGGCAGGCGGTCCGGGAAGCGCTCCAGGAGTGCCTCCACGAGGTCAGGAGTGACCCTAGGGAACGTGGCGGCCGAGGCAGCGGGCGACTCGGGGGCCCGCCCGGGGAACAGGTGGGGCAGAAGGGTCTTCATAAAGGTGACGTGAGAGGTTGGAAGGTCAGGAAGGCCGAGGGGCTGCTGCGGTTCAGTGTCACCAGGGGCTCATCATAGTCCGGCATAGGCACCAAACGGAACCCTAGGCTGGTGAAGAGGCCGCAGTAGCATAACTTGTCCTGGTACCAGGCCGTCAAGAACTCAGCTTTGGCGCCGCGACTGGCACGCCAGCCGGGCAGGAACACCACGATGTCTGCGTCCATGACACGCCGCTGGTCCCAAGTCATCGAGCGCTTCAGGTCCTTGGGAGACAGCTCGGCTCCTGCGTCAACCCCGGTCACATCGTCGTGCTCGATCGGAGACCAAACCAGGTAGCCGAGTTTGCGTAGACGCGCGGCAGCCGCCTCGAAAGCGGGGCGGTTCCCGTTAGGTATGCCCCGCATCGGACCAGACAGATAGACGGACATTGTCACGGCTTACGCTCCATCACCGAAGCCATCGCCATATACCCAAACGCGACGCAACTTTGCGCACCCTCCAGTTCACGCTGCAACAACGCGAGCGCGCGCCAAGCCACCTTGGCCGAGTGACGTACACCGTCCGTATCGACAGTCCCGCGTTGCAGCAGGTGGCGCACCAGGGCGTCCGCCTCGTCGGTGGACTTTGACTTGTCCCAGTGAAGCGGTTGACCTGGGTTGTGCTGCTCGTTGCCGATACGGCTCACCTCGGCGATGACGCGCAAGGCGTCAGGGAAGTAGTCGAGGACGCCTGTGCATACAGGTTGGCCCTTACGTTGGGCGGCTTCGGACACTTTATCGGTCATCGGGGGCACCACGGCACAGCTTGTGCGCTACGGAGGTCGTTGGGTCGGGCGAAGGTCACATCGGACCACCTAAGGATACGCGCGACGCGAGCCTGCGTCAAGGCGTCGTCCGCGGTCAGCCCGGCTTTCTCATAGGCCTGCACGATAGCCGACCACCACTCCTCAGGCGGCAGGTCAGCTAGGATCTTCTCGGCCTTGATCGGGCCGACACCCGGCAGTCCCTTGTACCCATCCGTAGTGTCGCCGGTCAGGGTCTGCATCATGTGCGCCCGGTCCGCGGCGATCTCGTCGATGGCGAGGAGCTCGTCACGGCGGGGGATGTAGAGCAAACCGGGGACGTTGCGGAGGTCCTTGTCCTCGCTGACGATGACCTTGACCAGCTCTCCGTTGGGCTTAGTGGCCAACATGCCGACCACATCATCGGCCTCAAAGGTAGGTATTGCCTCGCCGGTGACGCCGTCGTCGGTCATGCCGTCCCAGGCATACCCCATGAGGCCGGCATAGCCGACCGGCTTCTTGCCGGTGCGGTTCTGCTTATAGGTCGGTAGGATGTGGAGCCGCCAGTTGCGCTTGAGGTCGCTCATGCAGAACGTGGCGGTCAAGGCGTCGAGCCGCCGCATGATGCGCAGCACCTCGGCCCGTAGGGCCTGCTTGGCCTGGTCGAGGTCGAGACGTAGGATGATCTCGTGGTCGTCCCAGGACTCTTCCGTGGTCGCCTCGTGAGCGGCCTTGTAGAGGAGGGAGTCGCCGTCGATGAGAAGATGCTTGGGGATGCTAGGGTCGTGCATTAGTGTGTAGCACTCCAGTCGTTACCGATCTTGAATTCTCCAGTGAGGGGGCAACGAAGGCTGAAACGCTCCGTAGCGCTCTCGATCGCGGCCACCAGAAGCTTACCTACCTTATCCGCGTCCGTCGCGAGGCACTCGTACTGTAGCTCGTCGTGTACGAACAGGACCTGAGCTGCGTCCAAGCCCGCGTCGCGGACCCAGAGGTCGGCCTGCACGACGGCGTGCTTCATCACGACCGACCCAAAGGACTGCAAGAGCGTATTTAGTGCGGCGTGCTCGCTGCGGGTAGGGACTCGCCGGCCGTCGAGTCCTTCTAAGTAACGGTTCGTGCGGTGCGCGTTCACGACCTTAGCTTTCAACTTGGCGAGCCCCGGCGTGCGACGTAGGAACTGCTCGGCCAGGAGCTTTGCTTGCTTGAGCGAGCAGCCCATCTCTTTGGCGAGTTTCTGTGTACCGGCCCCATAGACCCAACAATACAGAAACTTCTTCGCTTGCGTTCGACTCTCGAAGCCTCCCGCGATCTGGTTCGCCGTGTGCGGGTCCCCAGCCCCGACGACCCGAGCGTAGGCCCCATCGTCCCACTCGGCCAGGTAGTGCGCCAGAGCTCGGAGCTCCAGGTTGGAGGCGTCCGCCCCGACCAGGACTCGCCCCTTTGGGGCGACGAACAGTGACCGACAGCGTGTACCCCACTCCGTCACCTTCGCCAGGTAGTCCGGCGGTAACGGCTTGGCGGTCTTGACGCTAGGGATGTTACCGAGATTAGGGGCGGAATGCGAGCATCGGCTCGTGACCGTACCCATAGGGTCGATCTTCCCACGAATGCGGTCGTCCTCGCCGACGTGCGCCAGCCAGGACTTAGACTTCTTCGTACTCTCGACGAGCATGGAGAGGCGCTTGCTTACCATAGCACGCTCCGCCATCCACTTCGCCTCAGGGTACGGCAGGGACATTAGTTGGAGCTCCGTCATCGCCGGCTTACCTAGTTCCGTGTACTTCGTAGGCTTCCAGCCATACTTTCGGGTCAAAGCCTCGGCGCAGTGGTCCCGGGAACCGGGGTTGAACGTGACCTGGAACTCCGTGCGGATCTTCTTCTTGGGCGTTACCCGGACGCGGTCGAACGGCGGGATGGCGGCATGCAGTTGCTCATCTAGCTCAGCCCGGCGGACCAACAGGTCGCGCACCAGGTCGTCCGCGGCCTTGCGGTCGAACAGGACGCCGTGAGTCTGCTGCTTGGCTAGGACAGCCGCGAATCGCGACTCCAGCTCCAGAGCTTCGACAGGGGTGTACTTGGTTTGCAACCAGTCGTATAGATCGGCGCAGACGGCGACGTCTTGTAGGTTATAAGTGATCATCTCATCCGTCAAGCGTTCCCACGATAACGGCTTGGCTTCTTTACGGTTCCCGATCCGCCAGCCCCAGGCTTTCAAGCTGTGTAGGCCGGTCAGTTCTGGCGGGAGATCCGACGTACCGGCGTTGCGACGCGCGAAGTCCAGCTCGCGAAGATTAGGGTAGCGCACTTTCGCGGCGAGCTGCGTATCGTAGAGCTTCGCCACCGGTAGGTCAGCGCTTAGTACCCCGCGCAGGACTGGTGCATCGAAACCTAGGATGTTGTGACCCAGCACGAGGTCGGCCGACTCGATCAAGCGGACTCCGTCGGCTAGGGTGCCGTCGGGTAGGATCGTGACGCCCTCTGGGGAATCATGAAAGATGTAGTTCCGGCCAAGTTCGTCCCGTGCGCCGATCATGTGGACGCTGGTTTGCCAGGCGGGACGCTGGAAGTTTTTGACTTCCGTGGTTTCCAGGTCGATGACGAGTTTCATTTCAACCATCCCCAACGGCGACGGCTTTTTATCTGATTTATGTGGGCTTGTGAGATATCATAACGCACAGCTAGCGTCCGCGAAGAAACGTCAGCTAACCGAATCTGTCGAACTTGCTCTTCAGATAGCTTTACACACCCGTTTCGGCTACCGCGCGCCGTCCGACCTTTTACCACCGCATCGGCCGAATTGTCTGCGGCCGTACCCTCAAACATATGCGAAAGTCGAACGCAAAGCCGATTGTCACATCGATGTAATAGGTGTCGAGTCGGCCACGTTCCCGTCGTTAGAAACCAAGCCACGCGATGTACTCGCCTAGGCGTCCCGTTTATCGCAAATTGACCGTAGCCTCCTCGCGTCTTGGATGCCCTCCACTCCCAGCAACCCGGCCCCTTCCGCACCTTGGCCCAGAACCTCTCTTCAAGCGAGCCCCTCACTCAAAGCCTCCGACCTCTTCGGCAGTCAACCGCCATGTCGTCGGATCAAACTTCAGCTGGCCTGCAATTCCGGTCATCCCGGTAGTCCGGGCCTTCAGAACCTGTAACGTAGTGTTGCCACCTTCACGAACATCTCTAGACGCGCCAATTACGTCGAACGCCAGACCCTCTAGCATCCCGGAGCCTCGCAAGTCTGACAGCGAGAGCAGCCGACCCTCGTCGTTCTGTTTCCCCTGGCTGCCACTACGCTTGACGTGCACTACCAGTCCTAACCAGCAACCTACTTCTCTGACGAGAGAAGCGAACTGAACCATCATCAGATCAAGGTATTTGCGGTCGTCCTCCGACTGGCTCCCCACGACCACCGACAAGTTGTCGAGGAAGACGTGCGTGCATCCGAGCCCGACGGTGGCATACCGCATCTTGGACAGGATGGTCTCGGCGTTCATCTCCCCACCGCAGTCGTACATGACCAGCCGGTCCTTGACCTCCTCGAACGCCTTGCGTACGTCCGGCTTGGTCATGGCCCCCTGCTCAAGGTGTAACGGACGGTTGACGCGCGGGGTGAGCAGCTTCAGCAGGTTGGATTGAACGGTCCCTTCAAGGGCCAGCATACCGACCTTGTGTCCGAGGTCGAGCAGGTGGCTGCTGATCTCACAGCAGAGCGTGCTCTTACCAATGCCGGGCCCAGCCGCCAAGATGGTTAGCTCCCCGCGGCGCATGCCGCGGAGCATCTTGTTGACCCCCGGGAAAGGGTACGGGACCGGGTCCCCGTCCTTCCACGCCGCCGCTACCTCCCAAAGCTCATCGCCCGACAAGATGCCCACCGGCCGGTACGGCTTGGCAGTCCACGGCGCCCCCGCCAGCTCCGCACTGCGCCCCGCCTGGAGCATCTCTGAGGCGTCCTTGAGCGGCAAGGTGGCAATATGCGCCTTCCCGGGCTTCAGCAGCTCCGCGCACTCTTGCGCGGCAGCTTGGCCCGCCTCGTCGGTGTCGAAGAGGAGCACGACTTTCTCGAAGCTCTCCAGGTACTCCAAGTTCACGCGGAACGCCTTAGCCGCGCCGGCCGCCCCAGACGGCACGGACACCGCCGGGAAGCCTTTATGCATAACCTGGCTCACGCTGAGCGCGTCGATCTCTCCCTCGGTCACGACCAGCATGGCCCCACCGTTGCGCGCGATGTGATCCCCGAACAGGCCGACCCGCTTCGGATCGCCGAGCCATAGGAACTTCTTACCCGGCAGGCGCACCTTCTGCGCCACGACCTCGCCGGTAACGCGGTCGCGGTAAGGCGCGACGTGGCACGGCTCTCCGTGGTACTCGGAGAAGCCGTACCCGAACCGCCCGCACGTCTCCTCGGTCAGCTTTCGCGCCGCGATGCCGCGCACCGCGACCTGGAGCAGGCCCTTAGCGGTCGGGGCCAGCCGCGTGCCCCCGCCCTGCGCAGAATCACGCTCGTCCACAGAACTCGTACCGGACGTACCGGGCTCCAGCGAGGTCACGCGAGCGGATGCTTTGGATCTTCCAGCCTTCTTGGCGCAGCTCGAAGACGCGCGCGGCCAGGCGCGGGATCTTGTACACGATCAGTGCCTCCATCGGCGAGATGTTACCCTTCTCCTTCAGGTGCGCCAGCACGGTCTCGCACTGCGAGCGTGTAGCAGGGTCGATGATGTAGAGGGTCTTCACAACACGGTTATCCATACACCAACCTCGCTCTCAGTTACTGCATACTGCTTCGACTGACTGCCACAGACCACCTGCGCGTCATCCGTGTAGGCGATACCGGTCAGCGCATCCTCGACGGCGCGGGCCAACTTCAAAGCGTCCGGCTTCACCGTATGCTGGTCCCGCGTCACCGTCTTGCCGCGCGGCAGGTGGAAATCCAGTATCAGCTGAACCGGCCCCGCGTCGCGGCGGGCCACCACCTTACGGGCGGCCGCTTTGACAACCGCTTGCCAAGCCTTGACCTTCGGGTTCGCATCTACGATAGCCACGCCCATCTTACCCGTCTTGCGGCGAACCGGGAAGCCCTTCTTAGAGCCTCCCGGCTGCGGTAGACCTGCGACGAAGAACCGAGGCACGTTACTTGAAGTCCGCGTCCGGGCCGGCGTCCGTGGTCTCTTCCGTCTCAAAGGACTCCGAGGAGTACCCCTCTTCTTCGTCAAACCCTGTGAGGTTTCCGACGAACGCAACCAGCTTGATCACCTGTACAACGTTCATGTACAGCGTCACCCCGGCTTCGAGGTTGCCGTCATCCGTGGTGCGCGTGTACTCCGCCACCGTGTGCTTGATTCGCAGCTCGGAGCCGGCGCCAATCTGCGGTCCACGGTAGGGGCCCTTACGCGAGTCGATGATCGTCGGCGTCATCTCAACAGTCTCGCCGTCCTTGTCGTAGCTGGCGTTGAGCTTGAACCTGGCCACGATGAACCCAGTGTCCACGCCGTCCTCGTCCTGCTCCGTCTTGAACGGCAAGCGTGTTTCGATGGTGACACCCTTCTTGGCCGTGCGCTTGGCGGCAGCGGCCTCGGCGGTCACGACTTCCTCGATCGTCTGCATCCACTCCTGGACCTTGGGGTCGGAGATGTCCAGACGCAGGCCGGTGCTGAAAACGCCGCGCTTGTTGAACTTGGTGTCGGGCTTATCGAGACGCGGGTAGACCGCGACGCCCTTCTCGGTGATCAGTTTGAGTTTCTGCTTGGTAGTCATGATTCCTCTCAACTAAAGAAATGGGCGCTTTCTAGCACCTCGGTTACGGACATCTTACCATATGCCGGCAGCGCCGACAACGTGTGTTTCTTCAACGGCCCTTGAACCTCGTCGCGAAACGCAGCCAGCACATCCCGGCTAAACATCTCCGCGTAGGCGTCACGAACAGCCTGATAAACGATACCGAGCTGCGCGGCGGGAGCGCCGAACGAGTCATGTATGGCGGTCAACTGGTTCGCGCCGCGGTCCAGGCTGGTGCAAACCGTGCCCACCATGGCGGCGGCGTCAAGGCTGTGTACAAAGTTGGGTGCGATCGCGTTAGCCTGGCGCACCCGGTTGACCTCGGCGGTCTCCTGCCGCATCTTGGCTCGCCTCACGCCGTGCCCCAGGGTGGTCTGCACTTTCAGGGAATGCCACTTCTGGTAACTTTGCACGACCACGAAACCGCTAGGGGTCGTCCAAGCCACGGACAGGTTCTCAGCGGAGTAGGCGTCCGCGACCTCTCGCAGCCAGTCCATGCAGACCCGAGCCGACCGGACAACGGCATGAATCGCCTCCCAGAGGTGATCGGTGAGATAGGAGGTGGCCTTGGCGAGCTCGTACCCAAACGGGGTATCCCCCATCTCCTTGGCCCGCTCCTCGGCCCACTCAAGGACATACTTTCGCGCACTGTAGATCGTTACCCCGTACGGTAGGGTCATGACGGGACGTTTGGCCGCCTCGCGCGGCACACGGCCGTCTACGAAGCTGAGCCAAATCTTGGCCGTCTGGTCGCCGTTGACTGCGGCCAGGCGTAGACGCTCCGTCACCACGTCGGCGACGTCCTGGTAGATGTCGCGCGGTAAGTCTGACGGTAGGCAGTTGGTGGCAGCCCCAGCTACCTCGTCGCGCAGGAGTAGAGAATAGACCTGTAGCCCGTTGTTAGTGCCATCTAGGCGCAGCGGTAGGCGGCCTACGAACGTTCCCGGCTTAGCGGCCTTGAACCGGGCCCACTCGTCGCAGAAGGCTAGAAACTCCCACGGCGCCGACGCATCCTGCCACCACGCCTCTTGCTCGGGGTCTGCCGCGACGGCCATGATGTCTTGCTCGTGTTCCTCAACCCACCGCGCTCGGTCCGCGAAGCTGACCTTACTGTGACCCCAGCAATTAGCCCCGTAGATAGCCAGCCAACGCTCCGCGTCCTCGTCCACCATGCGCGCTCCGACCCCGAAGCGTAGTAGGCCACGATCCTCGGAAGAGCCTTGCGGCGAGAGGAAGTGCGGTACGGGGTAGGCCCGGCCACGGAAATCTAGCTGGTGCGGATAATAGAATCGCTTGGTCAAGAACCGGGTAGCCATGACCATCCGGTGCGCGTGCTGGAGGCGCCGCGAGCGAGCCGAGAGGTTGCGCCGCTTAGCGCCCCAGTAAGCGCGCAGCCAAGCGCGGCGCATCGCATACACTTCCGGGTCCTTCAAGTTGACCGCTTCCTCCCAACGGTCCGGCACGCTGGTCGGCTTGGGCGGTAAAGCCTCGTCCTCGCGCGAGGGTAGGTCACAGACATGCTGCCCTCGTTCGCCGTAAGCGAGCATGACCCGGTAAACGAAAGGGTTGACCTCCCACGCCGTCCCTTGTAGGGCGTTGACGGCCTGGATCGAGGTGGCCAGCGAGACCGGGCTCAACTCCCGCCGCTGGGAGCGTGAGCGCGACTTGACGAGCGGCTTGCGATAGAGCAGGTTAGTGTGGTAACCTCCCTCAGTCAACGACTGCCACGGCACCGGCGTGTCCACCGTCGGGGTGTAGTAAGGCGCGAAGGCCGCCGCCGCGGAGCCGCTCTTCTCGATCCACGCCAGCGTCTCCTTGGTGACCACCACGACGCGCTCCTGACGCAGCTTCGGTCCGGAGGCGATACGCACGACCACCTCAACGAGCCCCGTAGACTGAATGACAAGCTCCAACAGCACCATGCCGATCACCATGCGCTGCTTCTTCGTCCACGGCTGCCAAGCCACGCCGGTCCGCTTCATCGCTGCCATGAGGCGTTGGCGCACCGAGGCGTACCCCAAGTTTTGCCGCGTCGCGCGCTTGAGCTCGTGGTTGAACTCCTTGCGCGCCGCACGGCGGAACGCCTGGTAGCGCAGCTCGTCTTCCACCCGACTACCCAGCTGCGCGACCAACGAGTTGTACAGCCGCTCACGGGAGAGACTGTCGAGGAGGAACTGGCAGGTAACCAAGGCCACCGTGGCCGGCACAGCCTGGGTCAGAGGCACCACGTTGTCGACTCGACGGCCCTTTGCCTTGGCCTTCTTCCAATCAGTCAACGCTATCGTGACGCGACTAACGGCCTGACGCAGGAGGTTCTGGTGCGAGGGTAGGACCCCCTCGGACTGGCCTTCTACAGCGCGACGTTGACGCCTCGCGTAGCGCGCAAAGCCGAGGTCTGCCATGGCTTGCTCAAGCCGCGCCTCGTCTAAGGAGTAGTCGCTCATTGGGGCCAATCCACCGTTAGTTGGAGAGTGAGGAGATGTCCGCCGAGCTGGCCCACGTCTGGGATGAAGCCCAGGCGCGCACCAACCCGCCACAAGCTGACCTCGACCGCCGGCCCAGCCAGAGGCACGATAGAAGGCTCCTGACTTGTGTCGCTCGGGTAGAGCGAGGCACCAGCCAGGAGCCCAACGGAGAACGCAACCTCATCGCTGTAGTATACACTACGCCAAGCCCCGACGGCAAGGTAAGGCGCCATATCACCAAAACTGTTGCGGAACCCGCCAGCCTCCGCGGTCCAGCACCCCCGCTGCCACGAAACGGCCAAACCTGGGTTACGCTCCTCCAAGCCAGCCGGGTACTCGTGCCGGGAGGCGAGGGGCAGCACCAAGGCACTGGGGGCACAGCTCGCCAGGGCGACCAAGCCTACAAGCGTCGGAAGAAGTGACACGCCGCCTCAGTAGCCGCTACGCTGTTCCAATGGCGCGACACGCGGGACGGATGCGGCGCCCACGCGATCCAGTGACCGCCTACCACCAGGAACCACTCATAAGGCGGCAGCGACGCCGGGCCGAACATGAGCCGTCTAACGGCTTGACCAAGCAAGACCACATGGGTCACCCCCGGTGGGGCCTGCTCCAGCACGTCCAGTAAGCTCGTCCGGGCGGATCGCCCCGTCGGCGCCACGTCCCCTCCACCCGGCGCCGGTCCGGGCCACTGCGACAAGACGTTGCGGAGCACGAAGCGCGCTTGAAACTCCTCTGCACTCAGGCCGCACCACCATGCCAGCATGGAGCCCGTGCGCCCCGTCAAGGGTCGCTTCGGGTCCGACGTGCGCGACGGCGCTTGTCCCACGATCATTACGTGGTTCACTACTCGCACACCGTTTCCGCGTGCCCATGATACAGGCGCCGCTCGTCGTCCGGCTCGTCTATGTCGTGCGAACACACTTGACACACACCATGGTGGCACCGGAACGAGTGCGTCTCGCAGTGTAAGCCGTACTGCTGGATGACGGCGCGCATGGCCCGGATCGCAGGCGCTGTAGCGGCCGAGGTGTCGAAATACTTGAGCCAACCTACGTAGGTAGCTGCCACCTTATCCTGCTCCGGTTGCGTCAACCTCGACAGGGACCAACGCTGCTCTTGGCCCGCCATGAAACGCACGGCATGCCGCGACAGGCGCTTCTGCAAGTGCCGCGGCGTCAAGCGACCCGACCACTTGCCGCGCCTAGCCACAGAGCGGCTCCAACCTGACAACCCAGTGACCCCACTTGCGATCGGCAGCGCGGTGCGCATCGGCTACGCTGTCGGCCCACAAGAGGGTGCTAAAGTCAGGACCGGCAGGCGAATGCGCGTAAACCAGGAACGGTATCATGAGAGCCGCCCCGCTTTCTCGACCATATGTAACGCCTGCTGCAAGTCTTGCACACCCGCGTGCTGGTAGCGCATCGCGGACTGCACATCCTTGTGCCCAAGGAAGCGCATGACCACAGGTAAGGATACCCCGGAGGCCGCCAGCTTGGTGCCGAAAGTGTGGCGCAAAGCGTGCGGCACGAAGTCGCGGTCCGTAATGTTCAGCGCGACCATGGCACGGCGCCAGGCATGGTTGAGTTGACTCGACGTAACCGGGAACGGGCGACGAGCCGACGGGCTACCTAGCGCGACCATGGCGGTAGGGGTGAGCGGTACGGTGCGCACCTCCCCATTCTTGGTGTGCGTGAAGGTGACCCGGGACGTAGGTAGGTCTACATTGGTCCACGTCAAAGCCAAGGCTTCACCCACTCGACAACCCGTGTCGGCGAGGAATTGCACTAACCGGCCTAGGGTGGCGTCAGCTTGACCAATCACGCCCACCATGCTAGCGACCTCCAACTCGGTGAGCACACGCGATCGAGCTCGCGGACGCGGCAGGCGCGGAACCGGCACCTTGTCAGGCACCTTGTACCCCCGCTCTCTGGCGTAACTCAGCAGCCCGGAGAGTACGGCCGCATGTCGCGCTACCGTAGCGGGCGCGTAGAGCGTCGCCAACTCGACCAGGTAACGGCGCAAGGTCGCCCCCGCTAGAGCGCGCGATACGGTTTTCTCTGTCCCGGCCCACCTTGCGTAGGCACGCAAAGCCGCTGCGGCGTGTTCCGCAGAGGCTATATAGGCGAAGCGGGTGGCTAACGCAGCGTCAACTAGGCGCCAGATGTTCACACCTTGAGCCTCCTAAGCGCGGCCCTAGTGGCGGCACACGTGGCGGCATCCGTGGCGTCCCAAGTGGTGTCCCTAGTGGCGACCCAAGTGGTGTCCCTAGTGGCGACCCAAGTGGCGTCCCTAGTGGCGGCCCTAGTGGCGGCCCTAGTGGCGGCCCAAGTGGCGGCCTTGGTGGCAGCAAGGTTCTGTTGCTTCATCGCGGAGACCTCCTAAGCGCGACCCAAGTGGCGGCCTCAGTAGCGACCCAAGTGGCGACCCAAGTGGTGGCCCAAGTGGCGGCCCTAGTGGCGGCCTCAGTGGCGGCCCTAGTGGCGGCATCCGTGGCGGCCTCAGTGTATGTCCAAGTGGCGGCCTCAGTGGCGGCAGCAGTGGCGGCCCAAGTGGCGGTCCTAGTGGCGACCCTAGTGGCGGCAAGGTTCTGTTGCTTCATCGCGGAGACCTCCTAAGCGCGGCCTTAGTGGCGGCATCAGTGGCGGCCCAAGTGGCGGTCCTAGTGGCGAC